>ENA-OYYJ01000006-OYYJ01000006.1-human-gut-metagenome-genome-assembly--contig:-NODE-6-length-112972-cov-10.121133_pt1 | contig 112972 bp, 104 predicted proteins | sample MGYA00243248_ERZ653447 | MGnify/ENA primary metagenome ERZ653447 (study PRJEB26926, sample SAMN06165030) | human gut metagenome | biome: ENVO:00009003; feature: ENVO:2100002; material: ENVO:00002003...
TTGGATTTTTGATAGGATGCTTGTTACTTCGTATAACCACAAGGAAAAAATAAATTTCAGCTTGCCGAATGGATTCACAAGCGGGGCAAATCACTGCATTGCTGCGTGATTTACCCCGCTTTTTCCGTTTTGCCAACAGCCCAGCCAGATGGCCGGGCTGTATTTGCGTTCTTATTCAGAGTCCACCATTTCCTGACGCAGCTCGCTGCGGCGCACCAGGAAGCGGCGAATGGCGAACAGTCCCGCAATGCAGGCGATGCAGGCCACATTGCTCCAGGGGTCGTCGTGGCTCAGAATCACGTGACGGGTGATGGCTACGGTGAGCACCTCCAGAATGTTGGCGGGGGTGGTGTCGATCAGCATCCGCACGAATTCCAGTCCCACCACGATGGACAGCAGGTTATGGAGCATGTGGCTGACGTCGGCAAAATATGCCGTCCCTTCCGTGACCATGTTCACTACCTCAATGCCCAGCGCGCCCACCAGCGCAATGAGGGTGATCCCGGCAATGATCCACTCCATGATCTTCAGCGCCCAGCGGAAAAACTGTTCGGTCTTCCGGTCGCGCTTGGCTAATTTGTCGATCTTTTCCTGCACATTGGGGTCGTCAGAATGGGTTGTCTGGAGCATGGCAATACCTCCCGGCGATGTTGTATTGCCATTATACACGATTTTCCTCTGAAATGGAAGCCCTTTCTTTACCAGAACTTATATACTTTACTTCCGGTAATGCTTCTGCATCTCCGCCCTTGCCGCTTCTACTTCCTCGTGAAGCTCCCGCGCGGACATCCGCAGTACGCCGCTTCCGAAGGAGGACAGCTGCACCAGTCCGTCGGAGGACGCCACCCGCACGGCGTAGTCCCGGCCGATCTCGTGGGCAAGCGCTTCAATGTAAGCATCGGCGGTCTGGCCCTCTTTGGTGTAGACCACCTGAATGTTGTGGAACTGGCTCTTTTCACCGGGGTTGCCCTTCTGCTTGTAGCCGTCGAATACCACCACCAGACGGCACTTGGTGAAGCCCGCGTAGCTGGAAAGCCGGTCACACAGCTGGCGGCGGGCGGCGTCCAGATCATCCTTGGCCTGCGCCGCCAAGTCCTCCCACGCGAAGATCACGTTATAGCCGTCCACGATGATGTATTTCTGCCGGGGCGTCCGGATGGCGACATCGTCAGCCGCCGGGCGGTTGGAGACGCCGTAGACGGGGCGGCGGATGGGGCCGAACTCCCGCTCCATGATCTTTTCCAGCTCCTTGTCGTCCAGGCGGACGTTGCGGGTGATGATTTCGGGAGCTTTTTCCTCTTTCAGACCGCTTTCTAAGTGCATGTAGTCCTTCACCTGATTCCACTTGACGGTGAAGCCCGCCCCGTGGGCGCAGAAGACGGAGTCCGGGGTGTTGGCCAGATCGGCCTCCGGGTCGTAGCCGGTTTCCGCGACGACGGCGTCGGTATTGTGGCAGGGGGCGTAGCCGTGGAGGGTCAGCTGCATCCGTCCCAGCCCCTGCGTATAGGCCGCCAGCGTGTCGGCGTAGTCCCTGATCTCCGACGCAGGGACAAGCCCCTTCAGCGTGGACAGCGCCCCGGCGGCCTCCGGCGCGTCGAATTCGCCGCCCATGGCGCGGATGTCCGTGATGGCGCGGCCGATCTGTTCCGTAGGCATGGTCAGGCAGAATTCATACCATGGCTCCAGCAGGACGGATTTCGCCTGCATCAGTCCCTGACGGACGGCTCGGTAGGTCGCCTGACGGAAATCCCCGCCTTCGGTGTGCTTTAAGTGCGCCTTGCCCACCAACAGCGTGATCTTCATATCCGTGATCGGCCCGCCCACGAGGACGCCCCGGTGGACTTTTTCTTCCAGATGGGTCAGGATGAGCCGCTGGTAATTGACATCCAGCACGTCCGTGGGACATACGGTGTCGAACACCAGACCGCTGCCGGCGGGCAGCGGCTCCAGCAGCAGATGCACCTCTGCATAGTGGCGCAGCGGCTCAAAATGCCCGACGCCCTCCACCGTGTTTTCGATGGTTTCCTTGTAAAAGATACGCTGGTCGCTGAGGGTCACGTCCAGAGCGAAGCGCTGCTGCACCAGACTGCGGAAAACCTCCTGCTGCACCCGCCCCATCATCTGCACGTGGATCTGCCCGTTTTCCCAGAGCAGACGCAGCTGGGGTTCTTCTTCCTCCAGCTGCCGCAGCTTGGGCAGAACCTGCGCCGGATCAGCGCTTCCGGGCAGATTTACCCGGTAGGTCATGACCGGCTCCAGCACGTAGGGCTGTCCCGCCGGTTCCGCCCCCAGAGACTGTCCCGCGTAGGTTTCGGAAAGCCCCGTCACCGCGGCCAGCTGCCCGGCGGCTACTTCCTCCGGGGCGGTGAATTTGTCGGCGGAGTACCGCCGCAGCTGTACGATCTTTTCCTCCCGCGGTTCGTTCTTCCGGTTGACATAACGCAGCGTGGAGCGAACTTTCAGACTGCCGCCTGTGACCTTCAGCCATGTCAGGCGGTTCCCCTGAGGGTCGCGGGAGATTTTATAGACTTTTGCGGCGAATTCGCCGGGATAGGCCGTTTCCGGGGCGTATTTGTCCAGAATATCCAGCAGCATCCCCACACCGTCCAGTTTCAGCCCGGAACCGAAGCAGCAGGGGAACAGCTTCCGTCCGGTAATCAGCGCCCGGAGATTCCCTGCCGTAACGCCGCCGGTTTCCAGATAGTTTTCCAGCAGTGCCTCGTCGCACATGGCGGCGTTTTCCGCGATCTCCTCCGGGGACGCAGTGAAATCCACACAGGCGGGGCTGAGCTGCTGCCGCAGCTCGGCCAGCAATTTCTCCTTGCCCATTCCGGGCAGGTCCATCTTGTTGAGAAACAAAAACGTCGGTACCTGATAGCGTTCCAGCAGCCGCCAGAGGGTCAGGGTGTGGGCCTGCACGCCGTCGGTGCCGCTGATAACCAGCACGGCGCAGTCCAGCACCGGCATGATGCGCTCGGCCTCGGCGGAAAAGTCCACATGGCCGGGGGTGTCCACCAGCGTGACGGCGCGGTGCTCCGTTTCCAGCAGCGCCTGCTTGGAAAAAATGGTGATGCCCCTTGCGCGTTCCAGCGCGTGGGTATCCAGAAACGCGTCCTGATGATCGACCCGCCCCAGGGTACGTCTCGCCCCGGCTTCATAGAGCATCGCCTCGCTGAGCGTGGTCTTCCCCGCGTCCACATGAGCGAGCAGCCCAATACCACAGGGTGTTTTTTTCTCCTGATCGGGCATGATAGTAGCCCCCTTTCATGGTCATTTTTCCGTATTATACCATGGAAGGAGGTTATAGTCGATAGATGTGCGGGAATTTTCACGACAATTGCATGAGTTACAAATTCATGAACATCTTGTGAAAATGGTGCCGTTTTGATGCCCTATGGCCGAGCGTATTTGCGGAAATACGAACTAACCACACGCCGTATGGCCAATGGAACGGTACGTAGACCGTTTTCTACGGTTGCTTTTACCTTTCTGTTCACAAATTATTTACTCATGCAATCGTCGTGTTGCGTATTTCCGCGTTACTCAAACGGTGCCGGGCTTGAGAGAGCCGCAGAAATAGCTTGCCGCCGCACCGCCGTCGATCAGAAATGTGGAGTCGCTGACAAAGGCACTCTCGCTGGACAGACGTAAAGCCACCGGTATCCGGTGGCTTTACAATATTCTTTTCCATGCAGTGTCGACGACTGTGAGGTTACGCGCCTTTCACAAAAGCGCGGCAAGCCGATATGCAAGTGTTCCCACTATAATGCCCAAAAACGGATCTGCAAATGCCGACACACAGATGGACAGCCCACCTGCTAGCGCAGACAGCTCCACAGCCGCCCTGGCATTGCCCGGAAAAATCACCAGTGCGCCGAGGACAAACAGGAATCCGCAGACTGCCTGCTTCGGAATGAACCGAAAAAGCTTGGGCATGACACGAAGCACAAGTATTGCCGCCATGAGCAACATAAATATCACGCCGGACAGCACCGGATGGGGCGCGCTTGCCGTGGCACTGATGACCGGCGCAAGGGGGGAGCCGCTCATCATCCCGCTTACAAGCCCCGAAGCCCCGAGGATGGCGGAAACGCTGTCCAACCCGCCGCTGATCCCGGCAAGATCATTGTTAACGGTACTGTACGCAATGATGGACGCAAGCTGCATGGCGGCAAGGGAGAATACCCCCTTGACCACTCTGACATTAAAGCGCGGCCTGAGCAAGAGAAGTTTGGGCGCGGCATGGGTCGGCGCGTCGGCATGTCCGCCCTTGAACACGAACCGGAACAACACAACGGAGACAATGCAGCTCACAGCGACGGTGTACACCAGATCTGTGGTCAGCCAGTACATGGCGACGGCGGAGGCAATGGATGCCAGCCCCGTCTTTTTGTCATCGCCCAGCATATCCACCGCGACTTTGCAGACCATGACGCCCATACCGGCGAGAAGCGAATAGATTGCTCCGTCGCCGATGAACGTCACAATGCGTCCGAGAATACCGGTGACGCCCAGGAGAAACACGAATGCGGAGGAGCAAACCGTAATGGTCAGCCGCTCATTTCTGTCCTCGGAAAGCCGCGAAAGGAGCAGCAGTGTCTCCGGCTGAAACGAGAACACTGCGACCTGCCCGGATGCCGCAAGTCCGAACGCCCCTAGCGCAAACCCGATTGCGGTGGCAAGCACGGAAAACCCCATGGAGAGGGCGAGCATCGCGCTCGGCAGGCAATTGAAAATAACCGCCACTGCCGCAAGCAGGTCTTTGCCATATTCCATGCTTAGTCCTTAAACTTGAGCAGCGACTCGCTGAAAGGCGGGTATGCGATACCCTTTTCGGTGATAATCGCCGTCCAGTACTTTGCCGGAGTGACGTCAAATGCGTAGTTAAGCACAGGGGTATCCGGGGGTGCAACGTATGTACCGCAGATGTTAAGCACCTCGTCGGCAGGTCTCTGCTCAAGCTTGATGTCATCGCCGCTCTTGAGGTTATAGTCGATGGTCGAGGTAGGCGCGAAGCAGTACACCGGTATGCCATGCTCCTTGGCACAGATGGCGATGCCGTAGACGCCGATCTTTGCCGCCACATCGCCGTTGCCCACAACGCGGTCGGCAGAGATGAACACCATGTCGATCTTACCCAGCTTCATCAGCAACGCAGAGGTGTCGTCGCAGATGAGGGTATACGGCACGCCCATGCGCTTAAGGTCAAAAGTGTTGATCTTCGTGCCCTGCATACGGGGTCTTGTCTCATCTGTATAGACGTGTACGGGCTTACCCTGCTTCATCGCCGTATACACAACGCCCATGCCCAGACCGTAGTCAACGGTACACAGGGGGCCTGTGGAGCAGTGGGTATGGATATTGGCGCCCGTTTCGGGGATCAGCGTCGCACCGAACTCACCGATGCGCTTTGCATTCTCTACCTCCTTGTCGGCAATGCCGTTGGCAATGCTGACAAGCTTATTGAAAATGTCCTTGGTATTGTCAAAATCCGCCGCTTTGATCTCGCTGACACTCTTCTCCACCGCCCACTTGAGGTTGACCGCGGTGGGGCGGGTAGCAACGATCCTGGCCGCCTCGCTGTCTAGTCCCGCGTAAAACGCTTCGGCGGTCTGCTCAGGCAGATTCTTGCAATAGAGGGCGAGCGCCATCGCGCCGCAGGTGCCGATGGCAGGTGCGCCACGGACAGCAAGGGCGTAAATGGCGTCGATTGCCTCATCTACGGTGTTGATATCCATGATCTCGTAAGAATAGGGGATCTTGGTCTGATCTACGGCCTGGATACATTTCTTCTCAAAATTCCATTCGATTGTCCGCATAATGGCTCACCTCAAATCTCAGTTGCCACAAGGGCATCCAGGGCGATGACGAACTGTTGATCCTTTGCCGTCTGGATTGCGTCGGGGTAATGGTCAAAATTCTCATAGCCGACGAACTCGAAGCACGGGCCATCCATTGCGATGATGCCGCCCGCCTTGACGCCCTTAAGTCCGGCGATGACCAGCAGAGACGACATCTCATTCTCGTAGCCCGGAACACGGGCCTTCTGGAACAGGCGCAGATTCGTGGGCAGCAGCTCGGGATAGAAGATACCGCCGGTGACGCACATACCGGTCTTGACGTCCACACCTCGCGCCTTTGCGGCCTTCTGGAGGTTGAGGGTAACGTCAATATTGGATACGGCGGGGTAGGACAGCGGCACGACCTGCTCCATCACCTTTTCCTCTCGCACTGCGGCCGTAATGACCAGCATATCGCCTGCCTTGTATCCGTCGGCCAGGAAGCCGCCGGTACCGACACGTATCATGACCTTTGCGCCGCCGAGGATCAGGCCCTCGAAGCACAATAGCGCACCGGCGGCGCCGCAGCCGTTGGAGGCGATGGTCACGGGAACACCCTTGTAGGTTCCGTTGTATGTCCAATACTCTCTGGTCTTGCTGACGACGGTCACATTCTCGCACAACGCGGCAATCTTCTCGGCACGATAGGGGTCGCCAGTAACAATCACGCGGGGATTGATGGAATTATACGGAATATCAATAATGGGAATGACTTTCTCTTTGGACATGGTCTGCTCCTTTCACTTCTATAAAACAGTTGACTTCTTTTCTTTTTTTGCTTTCCTGATAAACGAATACATGGAAACGGAATAGATTACGACTGTGACGAGGTAGGGAATGATCTGCACAAACTGCGTCGGAATGCCCATATATTGCAGCTTCGCGCCGACGGAATACGCCAGTCCGAAGATGAGGCAGCCGACGGTGGACACAAAGGGATTTGCCGCGCCGAAGAACATGGCGGCAATGCCCATGAAGCCCCGGCCGCTGATCATTCCCTCCACGAACATCTCGACATAGGACGTGGACATGTACGCTCCGCCGATACCCACAAGGATACCGGAGATCATGATCGCCTCAAATTTTTTCCTGACGGGGTCAAATCCGGAGGTAAGCGCCGCCGCACTGTACAGTCCCGCGCTTCTGACCCGCAGTCCCCAGACGGTTTTGTACAGCAGGAAACCCAGCAGAAGCACACAAACGATACCCACGTACACAAGAACCGACATATCGTTCACTGCGTTGCTCAGCGCGCTTCCAGCCGGGAGGGGGAAGTGCACCTTCGGGACGGAGACGAGAGTATCCGGAACCAGGCGTCCGGACACACCGTAGGCCGTGTTCAGAATAAAGCCTGTCAGCGACGCCGCCATGATATTGAGGATGGAGCCGACGGCAAAGACGTTTGCCTTGAAGCGCAGATGGGCAACCGCGATCACCAGCGAATACAGCTCCGCCGCCGCGATGGAGGCCAGCACGCCAACAACCCAGCTTCCCGTAGCCGCATTGGCACACACTGCCGTCAGCGCGCTGATGAGCATGCCACCCTCAATGCCCACGTTCAGGATACCGGCATTCTGGGTCAGTACGGCGGCCAGCGCCGCAAAGATGATGGGCGTAGAGGCGCGGAGGGTCGTCTGCACAAGCCCCCAACTGAAAATCGATATCCAGCTCATGCTTTTTCTCCCCCCTCCGTCTTATCTTTGCCCGGCTTCCGCTTCTTTTTTCCCTTTCCAAGCTTCATATCCATCATGACAAAAAGTATAAACATGGATATGAGGATGTTGATCAGCTCCTCGGACAGGCCGGTAAAACGCTCCATGCCGAGAGAACCCGCTTGCAGCACGCCGATCAGGGTGCTGTAAATCGTCATGCTAAGGAAACTTCCGTTGGAAATCAGCGCGGCAAGCATGCCATAAAGCGGAATGTTGCCCGCGAACGCGTTGACAAAGCGCCCATGCACACCCAGCACCTCTATGACGCCCGCAAGACCTGCTACCGCGCCGGACATGACCACTGCCGCAATCACAGACTGCTTGGTTTTCACGCCGATGCTCTCTGCGTAGGCCGCGTTCTCCCCCGTGGCCTGAATGAAGAATCCTGCCCGGGTGCGTTTGAAGAAGAACGCAAACGCAATGACCGCAAAAAAGGCAATGAAGATACCCACGTTGGCGCGGCTCGGCGGAAGGATGTATTTGAGCAGCAGGCTGGAATCCAGCTTTGCCGTCTGCTGCACGCCTGCACCGCCATACAGCGGATACAGGCACAAATATGTGGAAAACAGGGTCGCAACATAATTGAGTAATATTGTGGTGCATATTTCATTGGCGTTCAGAAATGCCTTCAAAAGTGCCGGGATAAGCGCATAAAGCATTGCCACACCAATGGATGCCGCGAAGCAAATGATCACCACCAGCGCGGCGGGCATCTTGCCGAAAAGCTCGACGCCAAGCCATGCCGTCGTGATGGCCGCAAGGGTCATCTGCCCCTCCACGCCCATGTTGAAGAAATCGCCCTTCATGCCGATCACGAAGGCAAGCCCGCTGAGCAGAACCGGCGTTATCTTTTCCAGGGTCGTACCGAAATTAAGCTTTGTGCCGAAGCCGCCGCGAATCAGCTGGCCGTAGGCGTAGATGGGATCATAGCCCACCACCAGCATGATGACAACGCCAATCAGCAGCACAAGCACGATGCTGAAGAGAGGACCGGTTATTTTATTGAGTTTCCATTGTCTCATTGCGCGTCCCCCTTTGCCCTGCTGCCGCCGGTCATGAGCAAGCCCAGCTCTTCCTCGCTGGTGTTCCCCGCATCTACCTCTCCTGCGATCTGTCCCTCGTAAAGGACGACCACGCGGTCGGAGAGCGAGAGAATTTCCTCCAGCTCGGTGGAGATCAGCACGACCGACGTTCCCTCGTCAGCCGCCTTGCGGATCATGGCATGGATGGACTCAATTGACCCGATGTCCACGCCCCGCGTCGGCTGGGACGCGATCAAGAGCGCAAGCGGCTGGGACATTTCTCTGGCAACGACGACCTTCTGTGCGTTGCCGCCGGACAGCCCCCGGCATATATGCCCAATGCCCCGGGGACGGATATCAAACCGTTCCGCTGCGGTCTCGCCGTATGCCGTCACCGCCTTGCGGTCAATGATACCGAACTTCGCCATCTGCTTCTGATGAAGAGGCAGCGCCGCGAGATTTTCCCGTATCGTCCGCTCCTGCCAGAGACCCCGGGTGTTTCTGTCCTCGGGGATATAGCCGATGTGCTTTGCTCTGTGCTGCTTTACGTCCAGCGCACTGATTTTTTCGCCGTTGAGGTATATTTCTCCCGCATCCAGCTTCCGCAGACCGATGAGCGCTTCCGCAAGCTCCGTCTGGCCGTTGCCGTCGACACCGGCAATGCCAAGGATCTCGCCCTTTTTCACTGAGAACGACATATTGCGTATCTTCGACAGCTCTCTGTCGCCGGGGGCGTATATCCCCTCTACCCGCAGTGCGACGTCATCGCCGACCTCCCGCTCCACGTGCTTCGAGCCGACGAACGCGGCGCGACCAAGCATGAGCGCGGCAAGCTTATTCTTGTCCGTCTCCTGCTTTTCCACGGTGGCAACCGTTTCACCGGCGCGCATGATCGTAATCCGGTCGCTGATCTCCATAACCTCGTTGAGCTTATGGGAGATAAAAATGATGCTCGTTCCGGCTGCCTGCAATCTGCGGATAACGTTGAAAAGCAGCTTTGTCTCCTGGGGTGTCAAAACGGCTGTCGGTTCGTCGAGTATCATGACCTGTGCACCGCGGTAGAGCGTCTTCACGATCTCCACGCGCTGTGCTTCGCCCACCGGAATGTCCCGCACCTTTTTATTCAAACGGATGTCAAAACCGTAATCGTCGATATAGGTATTCAAAAGCTCCGCTGCCTTTGAAAAATCGATCCGGCTCAGGCTCTTTTTCGGTTCCTTACCGAGGATGATGTTTTCGATAACGGACAGCTCCCGCACAAGCATGAACTCCTGATGGACAATGCCGATGCCAATGTCGATCGCCTGCTTTGACGTCAGGTTCCGGTAGGTTTCTCCGTCGTATTCGATCGTCCCCTCATCGGCCGTGTACACACCGCCGATGATTTTCATCAATGTGGATTTTCCCGCACCGTTTTCGCCGATGATGGAGTGGATTTCTCCTTTCCTCAGCGAGAAATTGGCGTTTTTTAACGCATGAACTTCCCCAAAGGATTTCTTTATCCCGCGAAGCTCCAGAATCACATTTTCTTTTTCCATGTCCCGTCCCGCCGTTTGCCGCTCCTTTCCTGTCAATATGCCGGAATTGTGCTTATATTTGCTTATAGCAATGGCAGAGCGCTGCCCGATGAGCAAGCTCATCCGTACCATGGGCAGCTGCTCTGCCATCCGTGTTGTTTTTTCCTTAAATTATTCGTCCTTCATGACGATCTCGCCGCTCTTCATCTGGCTGATGACCTCGTCGATACGGTCGGGAATGTCCTGGGGGAATGCCTCGCCCACGACGGACTTGAAGTTCTCCATGTCGGACAGGCGGCAATAGCCGTTTTCAACGGAGCAAACGATCTCCTGACCGCCGACCCAATCGCCGTCGGTGATGGACTTGATCACGTCATAGGTAATGGAATCGATGCCCCGCTCAACGGTGGTGAAGAAGGAAGAGGCATAGTTGCCGGTCTCGTACTGGTCGAAGCCGATGCAGTACACGCCCGCTTCGCTGGCCGCTTCCAGCACGCCGAGGCCGCTGCCGCCGGCGAAGGCGATGATGACGTTCGCACCGGCATCGATCTGGGCAATGGCCAGCTCCTTTGCCGTGGTGGGGTCGGAGAAGGAACCGACATAGGCGGACAGGACCTGAATATCAGGATCAACGGACGCCGCGCCGGCCTTGTAGCCCGCTTCGATCCACTGAAGGGTGGGAACGTCGATGCCGCCGACACAGCCGATGACCTTTGCGCCGTCAATGCCGGGGATGTCCGTCTTGGCGGAGAGCATGGCCGCTGCGACACCGGCGAGGTAACCGCCGTCCTTGAAGGAGAAATTGACGGAGACAACATTCTCGCCCTCGGCAACGCCGTCAAGCTCGATAAATTTCACGTTGGGATACTCTGCTGCATGTGTGGTGATGGGTTCGGCAAACCATGTGGAGCCGCCGATGATGACATCGTAACCGGCATCCGCCATGGCAACAAGGTTGCTCTCGTAGTCAGCCGCGTCCGCGATTTCCAGCACCTTCAGCTCAATGGGCAGCTCCGCCGCCGCTTTGTCCGCACCTGCGCAGACATAGTCGAGGTAAGCGCCGTCGCCCCGGGAACCCGAAAGAAGCAGCGCGACCTTGATGGCAGCGGCTTCCGCATTGTTTTCCGTGCCGGCAGCGGGCGTATTGGCCGCCTTCTGACCGCCGCAGGCAGCCAGTGCAAGCACCATTACCACGCTGAGTACCAATGCAATAATTTTTTTCATGTTTTTCCTCCTGGTTGTATTTTTATTTGCAAGCCGGTTCTCCGACTCATTGCACTGCTGGTTAGATGTAGTCCTTTCTCGTTCTTCTGATCGGAAACTGGATTCTGTTCGTGTAATAATCCCGTGCGACCATCACGGGCATTCCGTTCTGGTCATAAAGGACGTTGAACATGCACAGCAGCGGCTGCTGCTTGTTAAGCGACATTTTTTCGCTCACCTTGTCGGTTGCGGTCTGAATGCTGACCCTGCCTGCCCCCTGGGTGATATGCACGCCGGATTTGTCGAGAATTTCAAACAGCGACCCCTCAAGATCCTCCCTGTTGGGGGTGGGCAGATAGCGGCATGGGATTACCACCGAATCGTATACCACCGGCACGCCGTCGGCGCAGCGCGTACGGTTGATGGTATATACCGGCTCCAGCTCCGAGATGTTGAGGCTTTCCGCGTCCTCGGCGCTGGCGGAACCGATCACGATTTCCACATCCTTGGTGGAGGCGACGGCTCCGTGCATCTCCAGCAAGCGCGTGATGCTCATGAGGTCGTCCATGCCGTAATCGATGGTAGCATGGAGGACATACGTGCCTCTGCCCTGCTCACGCTTTATCCTGCCCCGGGAAATCAGCTCCTGCAGCGCCTCCCGCACCGTGGCACGGCTGACCCCGAACTCCTCTGCAAGCGTGGGTTCGCTGGGAAGCTTATAGCCCGGCGCCCATTCGCCGGTTCTGATTTTTGAAGAAATGACCTCGTAAACCTCGTTGCTCGCTTTCTCCTTCGCCATTTGCTTACCCCACCTCTTTCTGTGTCGGACACTTATCTAACTTGTCTGACAACTTGCACGTTTAAGATAGCACCGTTAGGCTATTTTGTCAAGACGGGTTTTCTGTAATTATTTTTTTGTGTTGAAAATCAACGAATTTTATGATATCATCAGCTTACGCAAACTTGTCTGACATTTACATGGAGGTGTTTCTACAATGCAAAGGCCGACCGTGGACGAACTTGTCTCGCTGCTGGATCTGCACCCGCTTGAACGGGAGGGCGGCATGTACCGCGAGACATACCGGTGTAAAACGTCCGTAAATGGGCGCAGCTGCGGCAGCGCCATCTATTTTCTCATGACGCAAAACGCTTTTTCCCACCTGCACAGAATGGAAACCGACGAAGTCTATCATTTCTATATGGGCGACCCGCTGGAGCTGCTTGAGATAGACGCCTCCGGAAAGGCGACTGTGCATGTCCTCGGCAACGACATCGCCGCGGGGCAGCTGCCCCAGCTTGTGATCCCGGGCGGCTCATGGCAGGGTTCCCGGCTTCTCCCGGGCGGTGAATATGCCCTTTTCTCCACCACAATGAGTCCCGCCTTTGTCCCCGAGGACTATGAAAATGCAGATGGGGTTGTCATGATAGAAAAGTACCCCGAGCATGCTGCGCTGATCCGCGCCCTTACCGGGGAATTAAAGTATCTGTAGGAGGTTTACACATGAACGACAAAACCGTCATCGTCACCGGAGCCTCTCAGGGAAACGGACGCGCCATCGCCGAAGCGTTTCTGGAAGCATCCTACACTGTGGTGGGCTTGAGCCGGCGGCGGCCTGAATGGGGCGCGGAATACAGCGCACGCTTTATCCCCTTTTCCTGCGACGTGTCCGTGGAAGCCGAGGTTGAGCGAACGTTTGCCGCCGCGGAGGAAGCCGTCGGGGAGCCGATCCGCGTGCTTGTGAACAACGCCGGTATTTCCTCTGCGTCCCCCATCCAGACGGACACCCTTGCCCATTGGAACCAGGAATTTGCCGTGAACGCCACGGGCGTTTTCCTCTGCACGCGCCACGTCGTGCGTCGCCTGGTCGAATGCGGTCTGCCTGGGCGAATCATCAACATCTCGTCCATCGCCGGAAGAAGCGCATTTCCGAACCTCTCCGCTTACTCGGCGTCAAAAGCCGCTGTGATCGGGTTTACCCGGAGCCTTGCGGTAGAGCTGGGCAGACACGACATTACCGTAAACGCCATCTGCCCCGGCTCGGTGGAGACGGAGATGTTCCGCGATGTTCTCAAGCGTCTGGCCGCTGAAAGCGGGAAGACACTGGAGGCGATCACCCGCGAGCAGACCTCCGTAATTCCGCTGTGCCGTTTCCAGCAGCCCGAAGATGTCGCTGCACTGGCGCTGTTCCTCGCCTCTGACGGTGCGCGGAACATCAGTGGCGAAGCCATCAATCTCGACGGCGGCGTCGTGCGGTGTTGAATGGATTCCCATATGGCATCAACCGAACCCGTTTCCCGGCGGAAGATGGGTTCGGTTTTTCTGGTTAAAAAAACCACCAGCTCGGCTGGTGGTTCCAAAAAGCTTTAGCTATGCCCAGAATAAATTATCCGAGCGGAGCGAGGAAGCACTACTAAAAATGAAAGAAAAGAAATGTGGTGGTTTCAGATAATGAGGAAAGGAAGTACCCTACCGCTATTTCAAATAGCAGCAGGACACCTCACGCAAGCGACATAAATTCGACGAGCCTATAGGCTCAGCTAGTAATAGGCCCTAAGGGGCCTGTGCAAACCACCAGCACGGCCGGTGGTTATGATTGTGTGGTATTCATCCTCTGGCGCACACATGAGCGAGCAGCTCGGCGCACAGGGGCTTTTTTATATTGTTCGGCTGTTCTGCGGCCATAGGAAAACCTCCCTTTGGGTCAATACTGCCCGTATTGTACCACAAAGGGAGGCAATCGTCGAGAGATTTCTTTTGCCTTACGTGATATCGAGGTCAACCGTGACCTGATAGTAGTCGCAGGCGTGGGCGGTGTAGTTTTTGACGTTTTCCTTGGAGATCATGTTCATTTGCAGGAAGGAGCAGAAGACGTAGGCGTTGTCGTCCAGAATCATCTGCTGAAGCGTCACCGCCATCTCGCCCCGCTTGACGGGGTCGAATTCCCGGGACAGCTGCTCGATCAGCGCCGTGACCTCCGGATTGTCATAAGCGCCAAAATTGTAGCTCATGCCGGGAACGCAGGAGGTGGTGAAGAAATACTGGGGGTCGCCGGAGGGAGCTGTTACCAGCGCGGAAGCGTAAATATCCCAGCTGCCCATGTCCGCCAGAAACTCCCGGCGGTTTGCGGTGCAGTTGATGTCCACGTCAATGCCGATCTCTTTGAGGGACGCCTGGGCGGACTCGGCCAGCAGGGGCAGCTCCTGACGGGAGGGGTAGGTCAGCCAGCGGACGGTCAGCTTCACGCCGTCCTTTTCCCGGATGCCGTCGCCGTCGGAATCCACCCAGCCCGCTTCCTCCAGAACCGCCTTCGCACCCTCGGGGTCGTAGGCTTCCGCCGTGACGTTCTCGCCGCCAAAGGTGGAGAAGCCGTCGGGGAACGCACCGTTGGCCGCGACGCCGTGGCCGTCCAGAAGGGTCTTCACGAAGCCCTCCTTGTTGATGCCCATGGCGATTGCCCTGCGGACGGCGGCGTTCTGCATGATGGGACTGGTCATGTTCATGGAGCCGAAGAAGGCGCGGGAGGTCTGGATGGCGGAGAACTGATAACCGCCATTTTCAAAATTGGGGTAAGCCTCATAGGCCATGCCGTAGGCGGCGTCGATGTCCCCGGCCTGTAGGGCAGCGGAGAGGGTGTCGCCGTTGCTAAGGGTGCGGATGGTCAGCTCGTCCAACTTAGGCGTGCCGTTCCAATACTGGGTGTTGGGGGTCAGCGTCAGATGGTCGTCCGTGACCAGCTCCTTTACGACGTAGGGGCCGGTACCGGCGACGATGCCGTTTTCAAAATCCGACGCGTCCACATCGATGATGCAGCCGTAGGGGTCGCCCAGATAGTTCATCAGGGCGGGATTGGGTTCGCTGGTGGTGACGGTCAACACCTGGCCGTCGGCGGCCACGTCCACGATCTTCGTGTCGCTGGGGGCGCGGTCGTGGTTTTCCAGCAGATGATTCAGGCACTGCTTCACGGCTTCGCCGTCCATGTCCCGGCCGGAGGAGAATTTTACGCCATCCCGGAGGGTGATCGTCCAGGTGCAGTCGCCGTCGTTTGTCCAGTCGGTGGCCAGCCAGGGTTCCAGCTCCATAGCGTCGGTGTAATGCACCAGCGTTTCCCCGATGCCGTAGCGGATGCAGGCCCAGCCGTTGTAGGTGCGGTGGGGATCAACGGTTTCTTCCCAGTTTTCGGAGTTGAAGGTGGTGTCGCCGATGACCATGGTTTTTTTGCTTGCAGTGCCGCCCTCGGAAGATTTGCTGCCGCAGCCGGCCAGCAGCGCGGCCGCCAGGCAGGCGGTCAGAAGGAGAGAAATCAGTTTTCTCATGATGGGATTCCTTTCGTATTCGGTTATTTATGTCCTGCCGGACGTCACGGCATAACATTATGATAATACGCTGTCGATCAGACGCTTGGTGTAATCGTTTTTGGGATTTCGGATGACTTCATCCGGGGTGCCTTCTTCCACGATCTGCCCGTGGTACATCACCAGCACCCGGTCGCAAAACTGCTGCACCAGAGAAATATCGTGGCAGATAAAGAGAATGGATAGGCCGCGCCCCTGTTGGGTTCTCAGGGTGTTCAGCAGCTCCAGAATTTCCTTCTGCACCGTCACATCCAGCGCGGAGGTGATCTCGTCGCAGATCAGGAGCCGGGGCGCGATGGCCAACGCCCGGGCGATGGCCGCCCGTTGGCACTGTCCGCCGCTGACCTGATGGGGGTAACGGCCGGCATATTCCGGGGGCAGGCCGCAGTTTTTCAGCAGGGCTTCCACTTTCTTTCGGGTCTCCTTCTTGGAAAGTCCGGCGTTGCGCAGGCTTTCGCCGATGCCGTCGCCCAGGGTGCGGCGGGGGTCGAAGGAGTCCGTTGGGGTCTGGAAAACCATCTGCATGGTTTTGTAAACCTCCCGCAGAGGCTTGCCTTTCAGGCTTGTGATGCCCTCACCGTCCAGAAGAATGGAGCCGGAGGTGGCATCCACCAGGCGGGCGATCATATTGACGGTAGTGGTTTTGCCGCTGCCGCTTTCCCCGATGATGGCGAGACACTCGCCGGGGAACAGGTCGAAGCTGATATTTTTCACGGCGGTAAAGTCCGCCTGCCCCTGCCGGGAGAAGGTTTTGGTCAGGCCGCTGACTTTCAGGATCGGTTCCATGTCTTCACCTCCGGAGCCGGGGCACGGCCGCAAGGAGCGCTCTGGTATAGTCTGCTTGAGGATTCGCCAGAACATCCCCGGTTTTTCCGTATTCCACGGTCTTGCCGTCCTTCAGCACCAGCACGTTGTCGGCCATGGCGCCGATGACGCCCAGATTGTGGGCGACCAGGACGATGGCGGTGCCGAAGGTGTCCCGCACCATCCGCATTTCCTCCACCACCTGCTTCTGCAGGGTCACGTCCAGCGCGGAGGTCGGCTCATCTGCAAGCAGAACGCCGGGGCTTAACAGCATGGCGGCGGCAATGCCCACCCGCTGCTGCATTCCGCCGGAAAGCTCGAAGGGGTAGCTTGTGAGAATCCGTTTTCCATCCTCGAAGCCCAGCTTGGCCAGCATTTCCAGCGCGCGTTCTTCAAGCAGTGCCTTGGAAATTCTGCCATGCTCCCGCATGGCCTCATACAGCTGCGCCCCCACCGTGCGGATGGGGCAGAAGGCGCTGCCCGCGCTCTGGAAGATATAGCCCAGCTCCGGGCCGCAGAGCTTGCGTAATTCCTTTTGGGGAAGCGCGGTGAGGTCACGTCCCTTGTACCGGATGCTCCCCCCGGTGACGCGGCCTTCACTGCCAAGCAGACCCATAGCCGCTTTGATCAGGGTGGATTTGCCGCTGCCGCTTTCCCCCACAATGCCTAAGATCTCGCCGGAGGACAGGGAAAAACTCACATCCTCCACGGCAGGCTGCCCCAGATAGGCGATGTCCACATGCTCGTATCTCAGTAAGGTATCCATGTTCTACCTCCGGCTTTTGGGGTCTGCGTAGTCCCGGATGGTGTCGCCCAGAAGGTTGAAGATCATCACCGAAATGAAAATGGCAATGCCGGGGCTGAAGGTGATCCACGGGGAGGTGGTCATGAGACTTCTGGTGTCGCTCATCATGCTGCCCCATTCGGGGATCGGCGGTTTCGCGCCAAGCCCCAGAAAACTCAGCGCAGCCAGCTCCATCATCATGGTTCCGATGTCCAGCATGGCCGTGACCAGAACGGGGCCGACGATGTTGGGAAGAATGTGCTTGAGGATGATCTTTCCCGTGCCGCTGCCGGACAGCCGGACGGCCTTCATCCACTGGGTTTCTTTTTGCGCCAATGTCTGGCTTCGGGCGATCCGGGCGTATTTCGGCCACGAGATCGCCGCCAGTGCGATAATGGCGTTTTGCAACCCGCCGCCCAGCACCCCCGCCACCGCGAGGGCGAACACCAGACCGGGGAACGCCAGAAACACGTCGGAAACGCGCATCAGCACCGTATCGGTCAGGCCGCCGACCCAGCCGCAGGTCACGCCCACCGCCGTGCCAAGGGTCGTGATGACGGCCACCAGCAGAAGCGTGGAAAAAATACTCGCCAGGCTTCCGGCAATGACCCGGGACAGCATATCCCGTCCGTACCGGTCTGTCCCCAGAGGATGGGCTTTGGTAGGCGCCTGCTTGGCGATGTCCAGATTCTGGAGGTACGGGTCATAGGGCGTCAGGTACTCCGAAAAGAAGGAGCAAGCAATCAGGGCGATTGCCAGGACGGAAAAAAGAATCAGGCGGGCTTTCACCGTGTTTCGCCTGACTGTGCCTATGGAGGTTTTTACGGTCTTCATCCCGCCTGCACCCCCAGTCGGATTCTCGGGTCGAGGACGCGGTAGAGAATGTCCGTGACCAGATTCACCATCACGTAAATGATCGCCATCCAGACCACATAAGCCTGAATGAGGGGGTAGTCCCGCATGGTGATGGCGTCCACCGCCAGCTTCCCCACGCCGTCCCACATGAAGATGCTTTCAATGATGGCCGTGCCGCCGAGCAAACTGCCGATGGACAGCGCCAGCAGGGTCAGAATGGTGAGCATGGCGGATTTCAGGACGCTTTTCCACAGGATCACCCTCCTGCGCACGCCTCTTGCCGCCGCGCCGAGAACGTAGTCCTTGTTCAGTTCCTCCAGCACCGCGGCTCTGACCTGCCGCATATACTTGGCGGACATGGCAATGGCCAGGGTCAGGGTGGGGAGAATGGCGCTCTGCAATGTTGTCCCGCCGGAAATCACGGGCAGCAGCCTCCACCGGATGGAAAACAGCTGCATCAGCAGCAGCGCCACAAAAAAGTTTGGCAAACTGTTGCCGATGAAGCTGAAAAACCGCAGAACATAGTCCGTGAATTTATCGTGCTTCACCGCCGCCCAGATGCCCAGCGGGATGGAAATGATCACGGTCGCCCCGATGGAGAGCGCCGTCAGCAGCAGCGTCGCCGGGAGCTTGGACACAAACGTCCCGAACACGTCCTTCCCGGAAACGTAGCTGACGCCCATATTGCCGGTCAGCAGCCCTCTCAGCCATGCGCCATATTGCGTCAGGAAGGGCTGGTCAAGCCCCAGCTCCGCCCGTTTGGCGTCGATGATCTCCTGGGCTACCGCGCCCTTGTCGCCGTACAGCTCGATAATGGCGTCGCTGCCTGCGGCGCGCATCATGGCAAAGGACAGAAAGGTAATGCCCAGCAGCACCGGGATCAGCTGCAAAAAGCGCTTGCCTATATATTTGTTCAAAATGGATATCCCCTTTAGGAAGCCGGTGCTTCCTCAGCTTTCCAGCAGTCCCGCTTTCCGCCCCTCGATGAGGAACATGGGCGTGGAGGCGTTGTTGATGCGCTCCTCCTTCGTCCAGACCCGCTGCCAGATGTTCTCGTCGGCGCTGGCCTGAATGCCAAAGCGGCTCAGGACACGCAGATCCCACTGGGGACGGTGCTGCCGGGACAGGGGGGTCTTCCGGGCAATGGCCTCCATGGCGTCCACGTCCGTTCCGGCGTTTTCGTCCCGCACGTCGGAGACGGCCAGATTCTCCCGGTCCCGCTTGTGACCCAGCTCTGCTTCCTCGTCCCACAGGTACCGGTACCAGTTGGCGTCGAAGTTCAGCAGCAGCCCGCCGGGAGCCAGGACCCGTGTCCAGTGGCTGTAGGCCTTCTCAGGGTCGTGGAGATTCCATGTCACGTTCCGGGTGACCAGCACGTCAAAGCTGTAATCCGCGAACATCAGTTCTTCGGCGTTCATCTGGTGGAAGTCGATCTTGTCCGCGAGAGCGCCCGCGTTGCGCCGGGCTTCCTCCAGCATGGAGGCGGTATAATCCACGGCGGTCACCTGATAGCCCATTCTCGCCAGAATGATGGCGAAAAAGCCCGGCCCCGTACCCACGTCCAGCACCCGGATGGAGCCGGGCTTCCGTCCCGGAAAACGGGCGGCGATCCGTTCCTGAATGGTGCGTCCCCAGACGCGCTTCTGGTCAGTTGCCAGTTCCTCCTGATTTACACCGGAGTAGCCGGGGGCGCGGTGCGTCCAGTAGTGGATATTTTCTTCCTCATAAGTAGCAAACCGGTTCATATGGAATCCTCCTGTACCCGGCCAACTGTCAGGACAGCGGCGGGAATTTTGGGAACTTGTATATTTGTATGACATATACTAGCACACGAAAAAGGTCGGCGGAAGCCCCCCTGGGGGTTGCAAATCGATAAAAATTTATGGAAAAACTGCAAAACAACGCCGCGCAGGCTTTTCAGCCCCGCGGCGTCCGGAAGCATATTTATTTCTGCGCAAACACGCCGAACATGGGCGCGTGGACAAGGTCAGCCGCCCCCAGCACCCGCCGGCCTACCGTCAAGTCCGTCCGGCAGTGGGAAAACCCGACCTTTTTCAGCACAGCCTCATCCCACGCGGGTCGCTTCTGCCCCACGTCCAGCGCCAAAGTGATGGCGTTGTTTTCCTCCACCAGCGCTTCCGTCATGCCCACATGGCCGTAGGGGCTGTCCGGCGCTACGGAGCAGTTCTGGGTGCTTTCGCTGCGCACGTTGGCCGCATAGTCCGCGTCGAAATTCAGGAGCAGCCCGCCCGGTTTCAGCACCCGGTGCCACTGGGCGTAGGCTTTCTCCGGTTCCGGCAGCGTCCACGTCAGATTCCGGCTGAGCACGACATCGAAGGTGCCGTCCGGGAAATCCAGCTGCTGGGCATCCATATGCCGGAAGGCAATGTCCAGCCCAAGGCCCGCCGCCATGGCGGCGGCTTCCTCCAGCATGGCGGGGGTCAGGTCGATGCCCGTCACCTTATGTCCCAGCTTCGCCATGAGAATGGCAAAAAATCCGGTGCCGGTGCCGACGTCCAGAATGTTCAGCGGCGACCTTTCAGGCAGCCGCGCTTCCAGTTCTTCCTGCCAGCGCCGCCCCATGATGCTCCCCAATTCGTTTTTCCGCACGGCTCCAAAGTCATGAGACCGTATCGTCCAGTAGCGTACAACCCTATCTTCAATGGCGCAGTTTTCCATGATGTTCTCTCCCAAGTTGGTTTCCCGATATTGTATCCCCCTTTCGACGATTTGAGAAGCCCCCCGGGGGGATATCGGGCGTTCGTTTTTCTCCCCGGCAGTGCAGTTCCGGCGGTGATTTTGAAATTTATCATTTATTCCAAAAAATAAGGGTTGATTTTTTCTCTGTTTGTGTGTATCATATAAAAATTCAACAGGAGCGGTCTGCGGCGCGCTTTGTCTTCCTGCGGCTGAACCTCTCCATACCAACTATATTGAAAGGAGCGTTGTCCCTTGCTGACTCCATTTTACGAAAAGCTGCACATTACGGATACCGTCTCCGTGATTATCGTTTCCATCGCGCTCATGCTGATCTGCGGCTTCGCGGCTACCCGTGTCACCAAGCGGATGCGGCTGCCCAATGTCACGGCGTACATAGTGGCGGGCATCCTCATCGGCCCCTACTGCCTGAATCTGGTGCCGGGAAACGTGATCGGCGGCATGGATTTCATCGCCGATATCGCGCTGGCCTTTATCGCCTTCAGCACCGGCGAATTCTTCAAATTCGACACGCTGAAAAAAAGCGGCGCAAAGGTCATGGTCATCACGGTTTTTGAGGCGATCCTCGCCTCGGTGCTGGTGTTTATCATCACCTTTTTCGTGCTGGGACTGGAGCTGAACTTCTCCATCGTCCTTGCCGCCCTGGCCTCGGCCACCGCGCCGGCCTCCACCGTTATGACCATCCGCCAGACCCACGCCAAGGGCGACTTCGTGGACACCCTGTTGCAGGTGGTGGCGCTGGACGATGTGGTTGGACTGGTGGCCTACAGCATCGCCATTTCCGTAGCGCTGGCTTCGGCCACCGGCGCGTTCCATGCCGGCGCTATCTTCAAGCCTCTGGCCATCAACGCGCTGGTGCTTCTGCTGGGCGGGGGCTTCGGCTTCTTCCTGAAGCTGCTGCTCCACAAGCGCTCCACGGATAACCGGCTCATCGTCTCCATCGCCCTGCTGTTCGCCTTCTGCGGCATCTGCGCCATGCTGGACGTTTCCCCGCTGCTGGGGTGCATGTCCATGGGCATGGTCTACATAAACCTCACCGACGACAAGCGGCTGTTCCAGCAGCTCAACTATTTCAGCCCCCCCATTCTGCTGCTGTTCTTCGTGCGTTCCGGGCTGAACTTTGATTTGGATGCGCTGGTTGACAACTCCGAGAGCATCGGCACAACGCCGCTGGTGGTGGTCGGTATCCTCTATTTTCTGGTGCGTATCATGGGCAAGTATGCCGGTGCGTTCCTCGGCTGCCTTGTGACGAAGAAGGACAAAAAGGTTCGCAATTTTCTGGGGCTTGCCCTGATCCCGCAGGCGGGCGTGGCCATCGGTCTGGCGGCCACCGGCGCGCGGACGCTGGGCGGCGAGGTGGGCAACGCCCTGGAAACCATCATTCTGGCGTCCAGCGTGCTTTACGAGCTGATCGGCCCCGCCTGCGCCAAGCTGTCGCTGTACCTGTCCGGATCCTATTCCAACAAGCTGGAAGACCTTGCGCCCATTCCGGCTACGGAGCCGGGGCAGCCGCCAAAGTCTGAGGTGGAGCTGCTGATTGAGCGGATTCAGGCCATTCAGCAGGAGCTGCCCAAGCACAACAACCCCTATTACGAGGACGAACAGGCATTCACCGAAGCCGCGGCGGAGCATTCCGCCCAGATGGAGGCGTTCTTCGGGACGCCGGGGAAAGCCAACACCGCCATGCCGGGGAGGAAACGGAAATGAAGGAACTGCTGTCTATAGAGGATCCCATTGCGGGTCTGCTTGGTGCCTGGAGCGCGGGACTGAATCTCGGCTCGGCACTCCTGCGCATCGCGCTGATCGTGGCGCTGGCGGCCTCCATCGGCTGTGAGCGCTCCAGCAAGCGGCACAGCGCCGGCCTGCGCACCTTTGTGCTTGCGGCCTTCTCCGCCACGGTGTCCATGCTGCTGGATCAATACGTATACGTGCTTCTGGGCTGCAAGCTGCCGCTGCTGTCGGCGGCGACGCTGCTGGCCGTCACCTCCGTCAGCGCCAATTCCATTCTCTATTCCTCCCGGGGGCAGATCAAGGGACTGACCACCTCTGCGGGACTGGTGAGCTGCTGCATTCTGGGCTTCGCCACCGGCGCGGGGCTGTATGCCCTGACGCTGATCGTGTACGTTTTCCTGCTCTGTATCCTCGCGGGCTTCCCTGCCTTTGAAGCGTACTTGAAAAACCGCTCCAACCATTTTGAAGTCCACATGGAGCTGAAAAGCAGCTCGTATCTGCGGGATTTCGTCACGGTGAGCCGCCGCTTAGGTCTGCGCATCGACGACATCGAAGCCAACCAGGCCTACGCCGGTTCCGGGCTGAGTGTGTATTCCGTTTCGTTGACCATCTGCTCCCAGGAACTCAAGAAATACAAGACCCACGTGGAGATCATCGAGGCGCTGTCCTCCCTGGATTACATCTACCACATTGAAGAAATGCACTGAGTCAAACACGGTGCAGCCCCGTTTCCGGGACTGCACCGTGTCATTTACTGTTCCCCCGTCTCCCGGCACAGCGCGATGAAGCGCTGCATACTTTCGGAGAGGTATTTCCGCTTGTGGTAGACAATATTCAGAGTTCGCCGCAGCGGCTCTTTCAGCGTAAGCGGCACCACATTGCCGCTGGCAACGTCCTGCTGAATCAGGAGTTTCGGCAGTACCGCCACGCCCAGCCCTTCCACAACGGCCTTGATCAGCGCCTGCGTGCTGACGCTCTCCCAGGCGGGCTGCACCGAGAGCCGGTGCAGCGCGAGATACCCGTCCAGCGCCTTTCTTCCGGCACTTCCCGGCTCCCGCATCAGAAAGGGAAACTGCGCCAGCTCCTGAATGGTCACTTTCCCCCGCCCCGCGAGCGGGGAGTCCGGCGGCACGATGGCTTGCAGCTCGTCCCGGGAAAAGGGGACGGCTACCAGCTCTTCGTGCTCCGGCTGGGTCTCGATCAGCCCCAGGTCAATGCGGTTGTCCAGAACCAGCTGCTCCACCTGACTGGCGCGGCATACCTGCACGTCTACGTGCAGCGCCGGGAATTCCGCCTGATACCGCCGCACCAGCTCCGGCAGAAGATAGGTGCCGATGGTGACCGTCGCCCCGATGCGGACGGTGCCGATGGCATCCCAGTTCCGCATCCGGGTTTCCAGCTCATCCATCAGCGACACCACATGGACGGCGTAGCCGTAAAATTCCCGGCCGCACTCCGTGGGGGATATCCGGCGCCCCACCCGCTCGAACAGCGTCACGCCGTAGTAATCCTCCAATTCCCGCAGCGCCAGACTCACCGAGGGCTGGGACAGATGCAGCGCCTGCGCCGCCCTGGTCACGCTGTTCTGGCGGTAGACCTCCACCAGAATCTTCATATGCCGCAGCGTCATAGCCGTCCCCCATTCATATCGTTTTTTATATGTATTTCATATCATAATTCTATTTTACAAATAAGTCAAGTGCTGGTAAACTGGTCGCAGGAGGAGGTAGAAGTATGACTGACAAAAAGAAAATTCTGGCGAAATTGTTTTTCTCCACGCTGTATTTAAGCGCGTTTACCTTCGGCGGCGGCTACGTCATCGTCACGCTGATGAAGCAGAAATTTGTGGATGAGCTGCACTGGATTCAGGAGGATGAGATGCTGGATCTCATTGCCATTGCTCAGTCCGCCCCCGGCGCCATCGCCGTCAACGGGGCGATCGTGGTGGGCTTCAAGCTGGCGGGTGTCCTCGGCGCCGTTACCGCCATTATTGCAACCATCATCCCGCCGTTTCTCGTTATTACGGTAATCTCCTACTTTTACGAGCTGTTCCGGGACAACTATATTGTCAGCAGCGTCCTTTCCGGTATGCAGGCCGGTGTGGGCGCGGTCATCGCGTCCGTGGTGCTGGACATGGGCGGCGGCGTCCTGAAGCAGAAATCCGTCCTCTCTACGGTTGTTATGTTAACCGCATTCGTGGCGACCTACGTTTACAAGGTCAACGCGGTGTATATCATTCTGGCCTGTATCGCCATCGGCGTCGTCCGAACGGTCGTCCAGCAAAGGAGGAACGCCCAATGATCTATTTACAGCTGTTCCTCAGCTTCCTGCAAATCGGCGCGCTGAGTTTCGGCGGCGGCTACGCCGCCATGCCGCTCATTCAGGCACAGATCGTCACCGAGCACCAGTGGCTGTCCATGAGCGAGTTTACCGATCTCGTGACCATTGCGGAAATGACCCCCGGCCCCATCGCCGTCAACTCCGCAACCTTCGTGGGAACGAAAATCGCCGGTGTTCCGGGGGCGCTGGTGGCTACCGCTGGCTGCATTCTCCCCGCCTGCATTCTGGTGACGCTGATTGCAAAGCTCTACCTAAAGTACCGCAATATCGCGGTATTGCAGAGCGTTCTCGGCTCACTGCGTCCGGCGGTGGTCGCCATGATCGCTTCGGCGGGGGTGCTGATTCTGCGCAATGCCTTCTGGAGCGGCGCGATCCGTCTTTCCGGCACGAACTGGAATATGGTCGCCCTGTTCGCCGCGGCGTTTCTGCTCCTGCGGAGGACAAAGCTCAGTCCCATTCTGGTGATGCTGCTGGCGGGAGCGGCCAATCTGGTCATATCCCTGATTACACCGTAAAAAATCTCGAAAAAACCACTTCCGCCGCCGACAGGACGCCCATGTTGGGAGTGTCCGCCACCGGGAGAATGCGGGTGTCATTCCTGCCCCGGTACAGCGCTTTCGCGCTGATCTCCCGCTGGAGCCGCCCGATCAGAAGCTCGTGCCGGCAGCAGATGTCCCCCGCAAGATAAATGCTGTCCACGGGGATCAGATTCAACAGGTTAATTAAGCCTGCCGACAGATAGACCGCTTCCTGATCGAGAAGTTTTTGCGCTTCCGGCTCGTCCGCATGGTCAATGAGGTCGAACCAGTCCTGGAAGCCGGAACCCTCCAGCAGCGCCGGGATCGAGGCATAGGTTTCCAAACACCCCCGGTTGCCGCAGGCGCACAGCCGCCCGTCGAAGCGGATGGTGGTGTGACCCAGCTCGCCGGTAAAATTCCCCAGCAGCTCCCCGCCGGACACAATGGCCGCGCCGATGCCGATGTCAATGAACAGCAGCATAAAGTTCCGGCTCTGCCCAGTGCTTCGCTGATGCAGCGCCATGGCGCAGACGTCGTGTTCCAGATACGCGGGCAGCCCCAGCGCGTCCGACAGGCGCTTGCCGATGTCCATGCCGTGCCAGCGCTCGAACCGGGGCGGATTGAGAATGCGGCCGTTTTCGCAGTCCAGCGGGCCGGGGGCGCTGATGCCGATGCCCAGCACCTTGCGCCTGTCCACGGATTCCAGCAGGGACGCAAGCGCCCCGGCGATGGCGTCCGTCATGTCGCTTTGCTCCGGCAGCTCCCGGCATTGCAGCAGGTTGCCGCCGATATCGCACAGTCCCACCGTGCAGCCCTTTCTGGCCAAGTCCACCGCAAGGGCATAATAGCTGTCCGGGCGCAGAGCCAACGGTGTGGCACTGCGCCCCCGTCCGGCGGACTGGGGGGCAAGTTCCGTCACAACGCCTGCGTTCAGAAGCTCCTCCACGATCAAAGAAGCCGCCGCCCGGGTCAGGCCCGTAGCCCGCGCCAACTCTGCCCGGCTCATGGCCTGACGGCGGAGAATCCGGAGGACTGCCTTGCGGTTGTATTCTCTTGTATAGTCGGCATTGCGCGGCTTCTGCGTCATTGGAATCCCCTCAATTTCATAGCTATAATGACCCGGGACGTGTCGCCCCGGGTCAAGATTTTATCCCATTGCCTTCAGAACCGCGTCCTTTTCACGGATGCTGGGAATGCCGCCGGAATGCTCTGTGGACAGGCTGGCCGCCGCGGCGGCGAAGCTGCCGATGTATTTGAGGTCATCTTCCGTCAGCTCGCTGACGGGCTTGTCCAGCTCCAGCAGCCTTGCCATGGCGCTGCCGCCGAAGATGTCCCCCGCGCCGGTAGTGTCCACGGGATGCACCTTGGGGCAGGCGGCGCGGAAAGCCGCCGTCCTCGTTTTCAGCAGGCAGCCATCAGGCCCTAGCGTCACCATGGCGAGGGACACGCCGAACTCCGTCAGCAGCTTGTCCGCGCCCTCCTCCGGGGTGCAGTTCCAGAGGAATTCCACCTCGTTGTCGCTGATCTTCACCACGTCCGCCTGACGCAGACTCCAGAGCATCTGCTCCTTCGCCGCGTCCGCATCCGGCCACAGGGGGAGCCGCAGATTGGGGTCGCAGCTGATGAGCTTCCCCTGCGCTTTGGCGTAGGCCACCGCCTTTTGGGTCGCCGTGCGGACAGGTTCGTCCGTCAGGCTCAGGGTGCCAAAGTGGAACACCTTGGCCTCGTCAATGAGGGACTTGTCCACTTCCTCCCACCGCAGCTGGGTGTCCGCGCCGGGCTTCCGGGCGAAGGAGAAGGCGCGGTCGCCGCTTTCATCGAAGGTCACAAAGGCCAGCGTGGTAAACACGCTGTCGTCCACCAGAATGCCTTTCGTCTCAATTCCGGCGGCGTTCAGCGTCCCCAGCAGCAGATTGCCGAAGGTGTCGTTTCCCACCTTGCCCAGAAACGCGGTCTTTCTGCCGTAGGCGTTCAGCGCGGCCAGAAAATTGCCGGGGGCGCCGCCGGGGTTGGCGGCCATGGTGGGGTATCCGGCGCTGTCCGTGGACTTTGCCGCAAAATCAATGAGCAGTTCGCCCAGCGCTACTACGTCGATCATCGTGCGCACCCACTCAGTCCTTGGCCGCGGGGTACTCGGTGCAGAGCAGACGGTAAGGCGCTTCGTCCTCCTCGATGGCCGGGAAGCGGCCCATGGGCGGGTTGAAGCGGTTGTCCTTGGCGTCGTCGTTGCACTGGCTGACCTCGCCCAGCAGCACGTCGCCCGTACCCGGCTCCACCTCGAAGTCGTGGTACAGGTACTGCTGGATGTAGATGGACTCACCGGGAGTCAGGCGGATCTGGGTTCCGGCGGGGACGGTGTAAGTCCTGCCGTCAGTATGGACGGTGACATCGCTTTCATAGTCGATGGACTCGTCGGGGTGGGAATTGTACACCCGGATCAGCACGTTTCCGCCGCCCCGGTTGATGATGTCCTCGGTTTTGTACCAGTGGAAGTGGTTGGGGGAATACTGCCCCTCTTTCAGGAACAGCAGCTTCTCGGCGTAGACCTTGGGGTATTTTTCCCGCATGGTCTGGCTGCCGTTGCGGATGGTGATGAGGGAGAATCCGATCTTATCGAAATTCCCCTGACCGTAGTCCGTGATGTCCCAGCCCAGACAGCAGTCCCGGACTTCGTCGTATTCGTGACCTTTGGTTTCCCATTCCTCCGGGGTAAAATGGCAGAAGGGGGGCAGGTAGCAACGGTATTTCTGGCACATGGCCTCCAGCTCCCGCAGCGCTTTGTTGACTTCGGAACGCTTCATGGTTTTCTCTCCTTTAATATAAAATGAATCCGGGAACCCCGGCCTTGCTCTGGTTTTACTGTACCATTTACCCGGTAATTTGTCAAGCGAATTGACAATTAAGAGACTGATTTTCTGCGAAGGAATCCCGCTTTTATAGCATATTTACAAATTTTAATATACTTTTTCGTGCAGAATTACCACTGCTGCATGCGAAAGCCCCTGACACAGTCATGATGCCTGTGTCAGGGGCGTATTTGCGTCCGTTACCCGAGGCAGCTTCCGCAGGGCGTATAGCCCGCGTCGATCGCTTCCTCGTAGGTATCGAAGATGATCCGGTTTTTTTCCGTCGGGAGGTTCGCGCAGTCGGGGGCGTGGAACTTGTGGGAGTTGACGTTGCCGATGAACTGCACCGGCTGGGCAGGTTCCGCATTTTCCGGGTTCGCCGACTGGTTGTCCCATGTGAACGTGACCTCTTTGCCGTCCGTGCGGGCGACGATGGTGCCAAGCTCGTCGGTGCGCAGAATGGTGACGCCCGCCTGATTCAGCCGGGAGAGGGGCTGCTCGTGGGGGTGACCGTAGGCGTTGCCCTTGCCCACGGAGATCACGGCGTAGTCGGGGCTTACCTCGTTGAGAAAGCGGTAGCCCGTGGAGGTGTCGGAGCCGTGATGCCCCACCTTCAGCACGTCCGTTTCCCACGACATCCGGCTGCCCCAGTAGTCCAGCATGTCGTTTTCCGCGGTGGTCTCCATGTCCCCGGTGAACAGGAAAGAGGTGTCGCCGTACTCCACCCTCAAAATGATGGAGGTGTCATTGGGGTCGGCGTAGGACTGCACCGGTCCGAGGACTGTGACGGAGGTTTCTCCCAGCGTCCAGCTGTCGCCGGGGGAGGGAATGGTGATCTCCAGCCGCTGCTGGTCGGCGTAATAGACGAAATCGTCGAACACCTTGGAAGCATAGGTTCTTGTGGGGGCATACACGGCGTGAGTGGGATACACCGCCAGAACCGAGGGCAGACCGCCCACATGGTCTTCGTGGGCGTGGGTGCAGACCACGGCGGCCAGCTCCTCCACGCCCTGCTGCTCTAAGTAGGAGACGACCAGCCGGCCGTCCTCCCGGTTGCCGCCGTCAATGAGCATATACTCCCCGCTGCTTTCCAGCAGGGCGCAGTCCGCCTGCCCCACGTCGATAAAGTGGACGGTGAGGCCGGCAGGGGGGATCCGCTCCGGGAGAAGCCGGCAGCCGCAGAGCAGCAGCGACAGAGTCAGAAGGAGGGCAGGAATCCCCTTCCTCATTTCGTCGTAAGCCCCTTGTTGTTCTTTGCTTTTTTCTGCTGGTTAAGCCAGGTGTTCATCACCAGGCTGTGGGGCAGCAGCTTCACCAGGAACACCTGGAATTTGACGGGGAAGCCGTGGATGGAGCAGTCCTTTTTCGAGTGGTACAGGTCGTTAAGGCCGGTTTTGACCACGTCCTTCGCCTCATACAGGCGGTTAAAGTAGCGCACCTCGTTATCGGCGTTGGTCTGGAACGCATGATTGAAGAATTCCGTTTTCACCCAGCCGGGGTTCATGGCCATGACCCGGATGCCCTTGGCTTTCAGCTCCCGGTTCATGGAGCGGCTGTAGCTGAGGACGAAAGCCTTGGTGGCGGCGTAGGTGGTGATGTACGGCACTGGCTGGAAGGCAGACAGGCTGTCCAGTTCCAGAATGTGGCTGCCGGGCTGCATGTAGGGGACGCACAGCCGGGTCATGAGCAGCAGCGCCTTGCAGTTCAGGTCGATCATGCGGCAGTCGTCCTCCACGGGCACCTTCTGGTAAGCGCCGAATTTGCCGAAGCCCGCGGCGTTCACCAGCAGCCTGACATTGGGCTTTTCGGATTCCAGCAGGGCTTCCAGTTCCGTAAAGCTGGATGCTTCCAGCAAATCCAGCACGATGGGACGAACCGGGACGCTTGTTTCGGCTTTCAGGGTTTCCAGAGCCGACGCCCGGCGGGCGACCGCCCAGATCTCGTCCACGGAAACGTATCCGCTGAGCTGGCGGACGAATTCCCGCCCCATGCCGGAGCTGGCTCCCGTGACAATGGCAATGTTCATATGATTGCAGCCTCCTTGTGTGTAAATTAAGCTGTGGTTATATTTCGTAGTTTATCCGGTATTCTCTGCACTTTTGGATAGCCAGATCGTGTCCCTGCTGTGCCGCCGCTTTATACCAGTATTTCGCTTTTTCCAAATCCTGTGCAACGCCGACACCGTCTTCATAGAAAGAACCAAGATTGTACTGACCGTCCCAATCGCCGTGCGTGGCGGCTCTTTCCGTCCAGTAAAAGGCTTTTGGCAAATCTTTTTCGACGCCAAGCCCTTCCAAATAGAAGTATCCGACCTGACATTCCGCCAAGGGGTAGCCTTTCTTCGCCAGTTCCATGTGACCGGCGAAGCACTTGTCATATTGTTTGCTTTCCCAATATTTTTCGATCAGTTCATTGCACCTGTAAAATTCGGCGCAGGGCTTATAATAGGATTCTGCCATATCAGTACCTCCAGAAATTCTGGTTTATTTCGAAGAAATACCGTCGTTCGCAACTCTCTGCTTTGCCCTGTCCAGCAGCGCCTGACGCTCGTTTGGCAGCGTCTCGTCCAGCACCCCTTCCAGCAGGGCGTTCAGGGTCTCGCCGATGGCTTTTCCCTGATATCCCAGCGCCAGAAGATCGTTTCCGTTGACCGCCAGATCTTTTACCGTCAGGCAGGCGTTCTCTGCCCGAATCTCCGCCAGAACAGCCCGGATCTTCGGGAACACATCCAGTTCCTCTCCTTCGCCGGTACCCTTGCCGCCCATGTCCGCCTCCTGCAAGAGAAGCAGCTTGTCCAGCGTGTCCCAGCCCAGACGGCTGATCCGGCGGCGCAGCAGCTTCTTATCCGGGGTCAGCAGTGCCATGTGCTGGCCGATGAGCAGCACCGCCTGCTCCCGCAGAGCCGTGGGGGCTTTCAGCCGCCGGAAAACGCCGTCGGCAATCTCCGCGCTCTTCTGGGCGTGGCCGTAAAAATGCCCCCGGCCGGTGGCGTCCCGGGTAAAGGTGGCGACTTTGCCGGTGTCGTGAAGCAGCGCTGCCCAGCGCAGCGTCAGATCGGCGCTGACGCCCGCCGTCACGTGGGCAGTGTGGGTGAACAGGTCGTAGGCGTGGTGGGGACTGTGCTGGTCGAAGCCGATCATGGGCTGCAATTCGGGAATTACAGCCCCCAGAATCGGGGCAAAGCGGCATAAGTCCTCCGCGCTGACCAGTGGGAGAAGTTTACATAATTCGTCAAAAATCCGTTCCTCCGCCAGATTGTCCATCAACTGTGCCTGAGACTCCATGGCGTCCTCCGTCGCCGGGTCAACGCTCAGGCCGTATTTCACGGCGAACCGCACTCCTCGCAGAATCCGCAGGGAGTCCTCCTGAAACCGGGTCACGGGATCGCCCACCGCCCGCAGCACTTTTGATTCCAAATCCACCCGGCCGTCGAAGGGGTCGGCAAAGCCCCGGGTGGGGGAATAGGCCATGGCGTTCACAGTGTAGTCCCGCCGCGCAAGGTCGCTTTCCACGCTGTCCACAAATTTCACCCAGTCCGGGTGCCGGTTGTCCCGGTACGCGCCCTCCGTGCGGAAGGTGGTGATCTCCGCCACGCCCCCCGCCGTGACCACGCCTACGGTGCCGTGTTTTTCTCCTGCCAGCACCAGCTTTTTCCCGGCGAAGACCGCCTCGGTCTGCTGAGGGACGGCGGCGGTGCAGATGTCATAGTCGTGGGGCTGTAAGCCGAGGCAGGCGTCCCGCACGCAGCCGCCCACCACGTAGGCAGGATACCCGGCAGCCTCCAGCGCGTTCAGGCATTCCAAAACATACGAGGGGAGCTTCATGCGGCGTTCTCCTGTTTGGGCTTGGGCGTCAGGCTGCACAGGTCGGTCAGCGCCCACACCGCGCACCCGAAATACAGAATCAGATAGCCGGAGCCGGACAGCGCCGCACAGCCGAGATAGGCGGCCATCAGCCCCGTGGCCAGCTGCATCCGCCGCCGGCCAAGACCAACGTCAAAGGCGGCTTCGTAGAAAGCAAACAGCGCCATCAGCGCGCTGGCGGACAGGTCCAGCCAGCAGTCCTGAAGCTGGGGATTGCTGCACCAGATGCCGTAATTGCCCAGCATATGGACGACGAAAAAGGCGCACACAGCCAGATGTGTCAGAAACAGCGGACATTTCCCCGCCCTGCGGCAGCGTCCGGCCACGATCAGCCCCACCGCCGACGCAGCGCCCAGCACCCGGCGCAGAAGCAGCAGCCGACCCTCCATCCACCATGGCAGCAGCACTGTCAGCAGGATTCCCGCCGCGGCAATATAATGCCCCACGGCGGCCATCAGGGAGGGCTGGAAATTATCCTCATATTTCGCCGAGCCGTCCAGCTTCCACACGGAAGCGATGATCCACGCGGCGGCAATCGCGGTGAGAACCCACAGGACGATTTCCAGCGGGTGATTCACCGGCAGCAGATTTTTCACGTCCACGGCCACGGCGTAAAGCACGCGCCGCAGAATCAGCGCGCAGCAGCCCAGCACGACGGTGACTATGGGCAGGCGGTTTTGTTTGTATGTTTGTTTCATAGCGGAATCCTCCATGGACACAAATATCCGGTAAATGGGGGCAGCAGGCTGCCCCGGCACTTTTTTTCATTATTATACCAGTCTATTCCCCTAATTTCCAGCCCTTTGTAAAAAAACTCTTTGTGTAGAATTTCTTCTTGTTTCACACGGAAAATCGGAGTATAATGGGATTAAGATTCAGGTGGGGAGGAAAACCATGTTGTTGAAGGGAATTGCCGCCGTGTCCGCGGTTGCGGCGGTTTTGATCTGTATTTGCGGCGGGGTGGCATTCTGGTGGCTCCCGGCGCTGTTCGTCGGGGCGTTTCTGGTTCTTACGCTGGCAGCCTTTGGTTTTCTGTGCCTGGTCTGCGCCTTCGTGGACATGGACAAGCCTCAGGAGCACGACAGCCCCTTTTACCGCAGGGTCACGCAGGTGTACATTGACGCATTGGTCAGCCTGCTTCGGGTGCGCATCCATACGACGGGCTTGGAGAAGGTTCCCACCGAGGGGCGGTTCGTGCTGGTGTGCAACCACCTGTTCATCGCCGACCCCTGTGTGCTGCTGCACTGCTTCCCAAAGAGCCAGCTGGCCTTTGTCACCAAGCAGGAGAATCAGAAGCTGTTCGTCGTGGGCAAGGTCATGCACAAAATTCTCTGCCAGCCCATCGACCGTGAAAATGACCGCGCCGCCCTGAAAACCATTATCAAGTGCATCCAGCTGCTGAAGGACGACGAAGCGTCCGTCGCCGTCTTCCCCGAGGGCTACACCAGCAAGGACGGCAAGCTCCACCATTTCCGCAGCGGTGTGTTCAAGATCGCCCAGAAGGCGAACGTCCCCATCGTGGTATGCACCATCCAGAACACCCGGCAGATCTTCCGCAACGTCACCCATCTGAAGCCTACCGACGTGGAGCTGCATCTGGTGGACGTGATCCCGGCGGAGAACCTGAAGGGCAAGACCACCGTGGATATCGGGAATCAGGTCTACGAAATGATGATCGGCGATCTGGGAGAATCTTTCCGTGCGGAAGAAGCTTGACCTTTGGACAAGAAGCGTGTATAATGAGTTTTCACCCCATAAGTAACCATTTTTGGAGGAAATACAATGAAAAACAGCGAAAAAACACTGGACATGATCGTGAACCTCTGCAAGAACCGGGGCTATGTCTACGCCGGTTCCGAAATCTACGGCGGTCTGGCCAACTCCTGGGACTACGGCCCCCTCGGCGTGGAATTCAAGAACAACGTGAAAAAGGCATGGCTGAAAAAGTTCGTGCAGGAGTCCGACTATAACGTGGGTCTGGACGCCGCCATCATCATGAACCCCCAGACTTGGGTCACCACCGGCCACGTGGGCAACTTCTCTGACCCGCTGGTGGACTGCAAGGGCTGCGGCTCCCGGCAGCGGGCGGACAAGCTCATCGAGGCCGCCGAGTCCGGCAAGAGCGTCAACGTGGACGCCATGAGCTTTGACGAGATGGACGCTTTCATCGCAAGCCACGAGGACGTGGTCTGCCCCAACTGCGGCAAGCACAACTTTACCGCCATCCGCAAGTTCAACCTGATGTTCAAGACCCAGATCGGCGTCACCGAGGACACCGCCTCCACCTGCTACCTCCGTCCCGAGACGGCGCAGGGCATTTTTGTAAACTTCGCCAACATCCAGCGCACCACCCGCCGCAAGCTGCCCTTCGGCGTCTGTCAGGTTGGCAAGGCCTTCCGCAACGAGATCACCCCCGGCAATTTCACCTTCCGTACCCGGGAATTTGAGCAGATGGAGTGTGAGTTCTTCTGCCAGCCCGGCACCGATCTGGAGTGGTTCGCCTACTGGAAGGACTTCTGCAAAAACTGGCTGACGTCTCTTGGCATCAAGGAAGATTCCCTGCGTCTGCGGGATCACGAGCCTGCTGAGCTGGCCTTCTATTCCCGCGCCACCACCGATATCGAGTATCAGTTCCCCTTCGGCAACGGCTGGGGCGAGCTGTGGGGCATTGCCGACCGTACCAATTACGACCTTGGCCGCCATCAGGAGGCCTCCGGCAAGAGTCTGGAATACTACGATCAGGAGAAGGGCGAGCATTACATTCCCTACGTCATCGAGCCATCTCTGGGCTGCGACCGGGTCGCGCTGGCGTTCCTGTGTGAAGCCTACGACGAGGAAGTGGTAGGCACCGACAAGAAGGGCAATGCCGACGTGCGCACCGTGCTTCGTCTGCATCCGGCGCTGGCGCCCTACAAGGCGGCCATTCTGCCCCTGTCCAAGAAGCTCAGCCCCAAGGCCGAGGAGATCTATCGGGAGCTGCGCAAGGACTTCATGGTGGACTTTGACGACGCCGGTTCCATCGGCAAGCGCTACCGCCGGGAAGACGAAATCGGCACGCCGCTGTGCGTCACCGTGGACTTCCAGACCGTGGGCGACGAAAACACCCCTGCGGACAACTGCGTCACGGTTCGCGACCGGGACACCATGGAGCAGGTGCGTATCCCCATTGCCGAGCTGAAGAATTATATCGCGGAGAAGTGCGCATTCTGATTGCGCCGCTGACAGGCAATAAGATAATGTGGCCGCCCCGGAAATTTTCCGGGGCGGCCTTTCGATTTCCGGACGGGAAATCATGAAAAAATCCCGGTGCGAAAGCACCGGGATTTTTACATGGTGACCCGTACGGGAATCGAACCCATGTTACCGCCGTGAAAGGGCGGTGTCTTAACCGCTTGACCAACGGGCCTGGTAGCGGCAATCTGATTCGAACAGATGACATACCGGGTATGAACCGGCTACTCTACCAACTGAGTTATGCCGCCATGTGGTCAAAGGATTTCGGCACCGCCGAAATCAGCTTCATTATTGTATCCGAACAGGCGGTCATTGTCAAGACATTTTTTCGTTTTTTTGCTGGAATTTTTGGCAATACTTCCTCCGAGGTGAAAATACATGGCTTTTCTCAAGAAATGTCTGCTCTTCTGCATCGGCGGCGGGGCTTACGTGGGGTTGGAGCTGCTCTGGCGGGGGTACAGCCATATCAGCATGTTCGCGGCAGGCGGGGTGTGCTTCCTGCTCATCGGGCAGCTCGGGCAGGTTCAGCCCGTTTTGCCATGGCCGTTTCGGGCGGTTATAGGCGCGGGGATTATCACCATGGTGGAGTTGGCGGCGGGACTGCTGGTGAACCAGCACTACCAGATCTGGGACTACCGCGGCCGCCCCGGGAATTTTCTGGGGCAGATATGCCCCGCCTTTACCCTGCTGTGGATTCCGGTCGCCCTGATGGCCATGGGGCTGTACCGGTGGCTGGACTGGCGGCTTGACCGGATGCTTGGCGTGTAGAGACGGATATGCCCCCGCCCGAAAGGGCGGGGGCATATCGGTTATTTGTCGTATTCGGGGGAAAGCGGCGTCACGACGGGGGTGCCGTCGGGCTTTAGAAGGGGCGTCAGCCCGCCGCCGTAGCCGCCGTTGGACTGCCACAGGTAATTCACGCCGGTCTCCCTGTCCACCCAGATCTGCACAGTCGTGGTGAAGCTGCTTCCCTGGGAGTAGACCTTCACGAAACGGTCGCCCTGCCTTGCCATAATTTACTCCTTCGTGCCTTCCACGATGCCGTTGGCCAGACCCACCAGACCCTGCATCTCGGAGGGGATGATGATCTTGGTGGCCTTGCCGTCGGCGACCTTCTGCATGGCCTCGATGGATTTCAGCTTGATGACCTGGTCGTTGGGGGCGGACTTGTTCAGCATTTCCAGAGAGTCGGCAAGCGCCTGCTGCACCTTGCGGATGGCTTCGGCTTCGCCCTCGGCCTTCAGAATGGCGGCCTGCTTCTCGGCATCGGCGCGGAGAATGGCGGATTCCTTTTCGCCCTCGGCAATGAGGATGGCGGACTTCTTCTGGCCCTCTGCCTGCAGGATCGCCTGACGGCGGTCACGCTCGGCCTTCATCTGCTTCTCCATGGAGTTCTGGATGTCCTGGGGCGGCAGGATGTTCTTCAGCTCCACACGGTTGACCTTGATGCCCCACGGGTCAGTGGCCTCGTCCAGGATGGAACGCATTTTGGTGTTGACCACATCACGGGAGGTCAGGGTCTGATCCAGTTCCAGATCGCCGATGATGTTACGCAGGGTGGTAGCCGTCAGAGTCTCCATGGCCGCCATGGGCTGCTCCACGCCATAGGCGTACAGCTTGGGGTCGGTGATCTGGAAATACACGACGGTGTCGATCTGCATGGTGACGTTATCCTTGGTGATAACGGGCTGAGGAGGATAGTCCAGAACCTGCTCCTTCAGGCTGACCCGGCGGGCAATGCGGTCAATGAAGGGGACCTTGAAGTGCATACCCACGCCCCACACGCTGTGGAACGCGCCCAGACGCTCAATGACGTAAGCCCGGGACTGCTGGACAACAGAAATGTTGGTAATGACGACAATGAACGCGATTACGATGATTGCTAAAATCACAAAACCCATAGTAAAACCTCCATGTAATGATTGATTCTCTTCTTAACGATTTCAGACGGTGACGGCAGCCTCTACAGGGGTCACATAGACCTTCACGCCTTCCACTCTGTCCACCCGGACTTCGGTTCCCACGCTGATGGGGTCGCCGGAGGTGCTTCTGGCCGTCCACTCCATGCCGCCCAGCTTTACCTGACCCCGTGCCTCCACATTGTCAATATCCGCCGTGACGCGGCCAACGGAGCCGACGACGGAGTCCACATTGGTGGCCGTGACCTTGGAATTCAGGAATTTCTTTGCCAGCGGCCACAGCAGCGCCAGCAGAACGCCGGACACCACCACGAACAGCGTGATTTGCAGCCACACCGGCGCGCCCAGTGCGGCGCACAGCAGCGCGACCAGCGCTCCCAGCGCAAACCATATGGAAACCAGATGGATCGGGCAGGCCGCCTCAGCGATCAGGAACACCACCAGCAGCACCAGCCAGAAAAAAGCAGCCGATTTCATGTCGTAATCTCCTTTCCATGATAGTGACTTCATTGTATCAAAGATACAACCCCATGTCAACAGACTTTCCGGGGTGCGCCCTTTGCCGTGATGTCTGTTTACGCCCTTATTATATCCCCTGCGCGGGGAAGCGTCCATAGCGGCAGCGGCAAAATAGACGGGGCTATTTCCACTCAAAAAGAAAAATAGCGGCGCAGGCAAATGGGCGGGGCGCAGCGGGATAATGAACTGCACTTCTTGCCTCTCCCTTTGGGAGAGGTGGCTGAGCGAAGCGAAGACGGAGAGGGAAAATGGATGCGGAGAGCCCTCTCAGTCACCTTCGGTGACAGCTCTCCCAGAGGGAGAGCCAAGGGGCTGGATATGTTGGCGCAAGAAATGGAGCATATCGATGCCGATACGCTCCATCCACTGTTTTTACGGCCGCCCATTCAATCTTCCGGCGCTTAATTATTTCTGCTTTCTCGCCCGGTATGCCTCCGGATCGATAATGCCGTTTGCCAGCATTTTCTCCGCCCAGAGCTGCAGGGTTTCCACCGTTATGGAAATTTTCTCCAATTCCTCCTGAATCCGGATGAAATCGTCGATTTCGTTCCCCTCAATTTTGCCGTCTGCCGTGATTTCGATCAGGCGCTCCTTTTCCCGGTTGACGCAGTTCAAGGACGCCAGCATCTCCAGCACGATTGCCGACAGCTCCTTCATCTCGATCTCCGGCACATACGCCTGCCCGATGGGGCACTGGTTGGAGCAGTAGTAATTGCACAGGGAGGGACGGCGGTATTTTGCCGCCATGGTCAGCACCTCGTCGGGATGGGGGAGGGATTTTCCGCTTTCGATCTTCTCAATGCGCTCCGGCGTGACCGCTTCCAGAAGCTCGCTTGCTTTTTCTCTGGAAAGCCCCAGCTCCTCCCGGACGAGCTGGTAGCGGTTCTTGTTGCTTTTCGTAGACGCTCTTCCCATGGCGCGGCCTCCTTACCCTTTTCCGTCATTTTAGGAAAGACGGCGGCGTTTGTCAATGGGTATCTGGCAAAGAACCGGAACAGATTCTTTACCGAATTTTTGCCAGCATATCAAACTTTTCCAGATGCGGGGTATGTTTTTCCGACAGAAAATGCTATAATAGATAAAAGAGGTGAGCATGATGAAGCAGCACAAGCGCGTTTTTCTGGACTTCGCTTACGCGGCGGTCATTCTGGTGACGGCATTTGCCCTGAATCTGGCGCTGCTCCAGTGGTTCCGTATCCCGTCCGTGACGCCCATGATCTTCGTGCTGGGCGTGTTCCTGATCGCATGGCGGACGCAGGGGTATTTCTGGGGGATCGTTTCCTCTCTGGCCAGCGTCATGGCCGTGAATTACGCCTTTACCTATCCCTACTGGGCGTTCAACCTGATTCGCCCGGAGTGTCTGGCCTCTGCGGTGGTGATGCTGATCGTGTCCATCATGACCAGCACCCTGACCACCCAGCTCAAGCGGCAGGAGCAGATGAAGGCCGAGGCGGAAAAGGAGCGGATGCGGGGCAATCTCCTTCGGGCGGTGTCCCACGACCTGCGCACGCCCCTGACCTCCATTTATGGCGCATGTTCCGCCATGTTGGAGAATTACGACGCCCTGCCCCGGCAGACCCATATCAAACTGTTGTCGGACGTCTGCGCCGACGCCCAATGGCTGGTACGGATGGTGGAAAATCTGCTGTCCGTGACCCGCGTTGACACCTCCACTGTCCGTCTTTCCAAGAACGACACCGTTCTGGAGGAGCTGATCGACGCGGTGCTGGTGAAATTCCACAAGCACTACCCGGACACGGAGGTTCATGTGGAAATTCCGGAAGAATTCGTCAGTATTCCCATGGACGCCATGCTGATCTCTCAGGTGCTGATGAATCTGCTGGAAAACGCGGTTTTCCACGCCAAGGGCATGAAAGATCTCTGGCTTCGGGTAGAAGTCAAGGGTTTCTGGGCGTATTTTTACGTAGAGGACGACGGCTGCGGCATTCCGGAGGAAAAGCTCCCCAAGCTGTTCACGGGAATGCTGAACAGCGAAACGCCCACGGATCAAAGCCGCAGCAGCATGGGCATCGGCCTGAGCGTATGCAGCGCCATCATCAAGGCCCATGGCGGCGAGATCTGGGCGAAGAAACGGGCCGGTGGCGGAACCGAAGTGGGCTTCCGGCTGGAAATGGAGGACGAAAATGGGGAATAACAAATATAAGGTACTTATCGTGGAGGACGACCAGAGCATTCTGGGCTTTGTCCAGACGATTCTGGAGACCAACGGCTATCAGGTACTGACTGCCGAGCGGTGCCGTCAGGGACTGCTGATCTTTTCCTCCTACACGCCGGATCTGGTGGTGCTGGATTTGGGGCTTCCGGACATGGACGGCGGCGAATTTATCCGGCAGGTGCGCCTTTTCAGCACGGTTCCCATCATCGTCCTGTCCGCCCGGACGGAGGAGAACGACAAGGTCTCCGCGCTGGATCTGGGCGCCAACGACTACATAACCAAGCCCTTCGGGACGGCGGAGCTGCTTGCGCGGGTGCGGGCGGCGCTTCGCGCCAGCCGGAACCGGGCGCGGGTCGCGCCCTCCAACCTGTTCACCGTGGACGATCTGGTCATCGACTATGACCGGCGGCAGGTGAGCGTCGGGGGAAGCCCGGTTCACCTGACCCAGACGGAATACAACATTCTGGCGCTTCTGAGCCAGCACACAGGCAAGGTGCTGACCTACGCCACCATCATCCGCTCCGTCTGGGGCAGCATGGACGACGGGAGCGTAAAGAAGCTGCAAGTGAACATGGCGAACATCCGCAAGAAGCTGGGCTGCCGTCCGGGGGACAGCCGGTACGTCATCAATGAGCTGGGCGTGGGATATCGAATCGCCGACGAATAATACAAAGTCTCTCCGGAAAGGCTGCCGTGGCCTTTCCGGAGAGACTTTCTCTGTCCGGCAAAGCTTTACCCCATTTTTACCGTCGGCGCAGTATAATATACCCCAATTCAGGCGGCGTGGATGTCCCCTGACCGTTATCAAAGGAGTTTATTTATGGAAGTGCTTGTGGAAAACCTGACGTTTCTGACCTGGCAGCAGGTGCTGATGTGGCTCATCGGCGGCGTGCTGATCTACCTCGCCATCGTCAAGGAGATGGAGCCGTCGCTGCTGCTGCCCATGGGCTTCGGCGCGATTCTGGTAAACCTGCCCAATTCCGGCGCAGCAGAGGTCATCGCCCACCTGTTTGAGCTTGGCATCGCGGGACATGAGCTGTTCCCGCTGCTGCTGTTCATCGGCATCGGCGCGATGATCGATTTCCAGCCGCTGCTGGCAAATCCAAAGCTGATGATCTTTGGTGCGGCAGCGCAGTTCGGCATTTTCTTCACGTTGGGGCTGGCGTCCTTACTGGGATTTGAACTGAACGACGCGGCCTCCATCGCCATCATCGGCGCGGCGGACGGCCCCACGTCCATCTTCGTCGCCCAGCAGCTGGGTTCCGGCTACACGGCGGCCATTATGGTGGCGGCCTATTCCTACATGGCGCTGGTGCCGATGGTGCAGCCGCCGGTCATCCGGCTGTGTACCACCCAGGCGGAGCGGAAGATCAAGATGACCTACAAAGGCCGTCCCGTGTCCAAGACCACGAAAATCCTGTTCCCCATTGCGGTGACGGTCATCGTTGGTCTCGTCGCGCCCCAGGCCGTGGCACTGATCGGATTTCTCATGTTCGGGAATCTGATCCGGGAGTGCGGCGTGCTGAATTCCCTGTCGGAGACGGCGCAGAACGTTCTGGCGAACCTCATCACCATCCTGCTGGGACTGACCATCGCCTCCCGGATGAATGCGGCGGAGTTCCTGCGGGTGGAGACGCTGCTGATTCTGGGGCTGGGGCTGGTCGCCTTCGTGATGGACACCGTGGGCGGCGTGATGATCGCGAAGCTGATGAATCTGTTCCTGAAGGAAAAGATCAACCCCATGATCGGCGCGGCGGGGATTTCCGCTTTCCCAATGTCCGCCCGTGTGGTGCATAAAATGGGCCTGGCGGAGGATAAGCAGAATTTCCTGCTGATGCACGCCGCCGGGGTCAACGTTTCCGGCCAGATCGCCTCCGTCATTGCGGGCGGCCTGATTCTGGCGCTGGTAGGAGGTTAAAAATGGAGCTGCATGTGGATTATCTGATAAATGTTCTGCCCATTGTGGGCACGGGAATGCTGGGCGTTTTTCTGGTCACAGGCGTGATCATCGCCGGTGTGAGCCTGCTGAACGCGCTCACTTCCAAAGAAAAATAATGACGGGGGTCAGGCATTCGCCTGACCCCCTGAGCGTTACTTCATGAACTTGTCGATTGCCTGACACAGATCGTCGATGGCATCCTCGTCACCGGCGGCTACCGCGTCTACCATGCAGTGGCGCATGTGGTCTTTCAGGATCACCTTGCCGGTGTTGTCCAGCGCGGAGCGCACCGCCGCCAGCTGGATGAGCACCTCCGAGCAGTCGTGCCCTTCCTCCACCATCCGCTTCACCTTTTCCAGATGGCCGATGGCGCGGGACAGCCGGTTCAGTACGGCCTTCTGATTTTCGTGGACATGGCCGTGGCTGTGGGGAATGCCATGGGCATGGAGATAGGCATGGTCATGCTCGTGGTCGTGGTCATGGGCGTCGCAGCATTCGTGGGTGTGGTCGGTCATCGTCTTGCCCCTCTTTCTCGGGTGAAACATACTTTTTATAGTATACCTTTTTCCTGCGTATTTCGCAAGCCCTCCCGGGGGATATCTGCACAAAAATAAATGTTTTGACAGATGCGCTTTCCGCGGGTATAATATTAGAAAAACTCAAGGAGGCTATCCTATGCATATCGATTCCGAACACGTGGCCGGCGGCCATGACCACGAGCATGAGCACACCCATACCCACGAGCATACCCATGACGGCGTTGCCCACACCCACCCCCATACCCATGAGCATACCCACGACCACGAACATCCCCACGATCACGCCCACCTCCACGCCGACGGCGCGGAGCATACCCACTCCCATGACTGCGGTCAGGACTGCGCGTCCTGCGCCAGCACCTGCGAACACACGCCCATGGAGGAGCTGGTGGCGCTGATGAAGTACATGGTCGGCCACAACGCCGCCCATGCCAAAGAGCTGGCCGATCTGGCCGTCCAGCTGGACAAGGCGGGCGACCACACCGCTTACGAGCAGGTCATGGCCGCCGTATCCGACTTTGAGAAGGGCAACATGCGCCTGAGCGTTGTGCTGTCCAGCCTTGAGGTCAAGTAAAGGAGGGACAGACAATGTGTCTTTCTACCGTTTATAAGAACAAGCTTACCCCCGAAACGGTCATGATGCGCAACGTCATGAAGATCGAGTGCCGGGACGGCATGGTGATCCTCACCGACCTGATGGAACGCCAGATGGCCGTGGAGGGTACGCTGGAAATGGCAAATCTGGTGGACGGCGTTGCCGTTGTGAAAGAGAATATTCCCGCATGATTTTTCTCCCGGATGGCGCAGCCGTCCGGGAGAATTTTCGTATATCCCGCCGCCTTTTGGGGAAGCTACTTCAAAGAGGTGACGGGTTTTGATTATGTCTTATGTGCGCACCATCGCGCTGTATCTGGTGCTGATCGTCTGCGTCCGGCTGATGGGCAAGCGGCAGATCGGGGAGATGGAGCCGACGGAGTTTGTTGTGACCATGCTGCTGGCAAATCTGGCGGCAATTCCCATGCAGGACGGGGCGATCCCCCTGTATTCCGGGCTTGTGCCGATATTGACGGTTCTGGGGTCGGAGCTGGTGCTGTCCGGGCTGATCCTGTACAGCGTGAAATTCCGGCAGCTGCTGTGCGGCAAGCCGGTGATCCTGATTGAAAACGGGAAGCTGATGCAGGACAATCTCCGCCGCACCCGGGTGACGCTGGACGAGCTGACGGGGCACCTGCGGGAAAAGGACGTGCTGGACATCACCGCCGTGCAGTACGCCATTCTGGAAACCGACGGAAATCTTTCCGTGTTTCCCTTCCCCAAGGAGCGACCTGCCAGCGCCAAGGATGCGGGCATTCACCCCAAGCCCCAGTTCCTCCCCGTGACCATCGTAGAGGACGGCTTCCTTTCCAGAGAGAATCTGGGCAGAGCCGGGAAGGATGAAGCATGGCTGAAGCAGGTTCTGCAGGAGCACCGCGCGGAAATCGCGGACACCCTGCTGCTGACGGTGGACGCCGGGAACAAGGTCGTGTGGCTGGGAAAGGAGTACGGCAGATGAAACGCAGTTGGATCGGATTCGTTCTGCTTCTCGTCCTGCTGGCCGGGGGCATTGCCGCCACATGGGGCATGGCCAAGTGCCATAAGCCGATTGCACGGGATTTGGGAAACGCCGCGAAAACGGCGCTTCAGGGAGACATGGCGCAGGGAGAAGTGCTGATGCTTCAGGCGCGGGAAGCATGGGGACGCAGCCGACATCTGGGCGCCTGCTTTGCCGACCACACGCCCATGGAGGAGATCGACGCGCTGTTTGCCGAGGTGGAGGTCTACGCCGCCGCCCGGGAGGAAACCGACTTCGCCGCCGGGTGCGCCGCCCTTTCCCGGAAGGTGGAAGCCATGGGTCAGGCGCATGGGGCGTCCTGGTGGAATCTGCTTTGATTTACAAAGCACCGCACAAATTGATGGGCGGTCGAAAAACAGTGGATGGAGTGTATCGGTACCGATACGCTCCATTCGCTGCTTTACGGCCATTCAGCAAATCTGTGCGGTGTGCTTATTCTTCTTCGTCCAACGGCTGAGTGCCCTTCGCCAGTGCGATGATGGCCTTCGCCAGTTCCCCGGCGGCGGTCAGCGCTTCGTCGTGGGAGTTCCCGGCGGCACCTACCTCGATCAGCAGACCGCCGGGGGACAGATCCTCGTTGAACCGCTGGCCGCGCAGCTGTAACGGGCGGGTGATTCCGGGGCAGGCCGTTTCCAGCTGGGCGTGGAGCTTCAGCGCAAGGGAGAGATTTTCCTCCCATGTATCGTAATTCGTGCCCACGACGATCATCAGCTGGGCGCTGTCGCTGCCATCTACATGGGCGAGGGTGCGCATCTGGCTTGCCCCGCCGGAGGCGTCCCGGTGGAGGTCGAGCACCATCTGGATCGTGGGGTATTCCTCCAAGAGTTTTTTGATGGACTTCCGGGCGTCTGCATAAGAACCGTTGTAGGACGGGTAGTCGTGCAGGGACGTGTCCTGTACGGCGACAATGCCGTTCTCCCCCAGAAGCGCCTGCACCCGGCGGCCGATGGAGAGCATGTTGAAATTGTCGTCCAGCGTCCGGTAGGAAGAAGTCTCGGTATAGGCTTCGCCGTGGCGGGTGTAGCTTTCCGTGGAGTGGGTGTGCAGAATCAGCACCGTGGGCTGCTCACCGGTCAGATCCCAGTTCAGGGGCTGCTCCATCAGCGCTCCGATGTCCGGGCTGACGGAACAGGCATAGTACAGCTTCACCATTTCCGGGTCAGAAAAGGATGGAAGGGGCGGCTCGGTGGGTTCCGGTGCCGCAGGGGGCGGAGATTCCACGAAATCCACCGAAAATGCCTCCTGAGACGGCGAAAACCGGACGTCTCGTCCGGTTTCTAAGTAGATCAGGAATGCGGCGGTATCCGGGCTTGTCAGCCACGACAGGAGCTTCCCCGGAAGTCCCGAAGCGAACAGCCGCAGGGTAAGGGCGCAAAGAATTGCCGCCGCGCCCACCCGCAGCGCTCTGCTGCCCATACGCCGCCCCCCTTACGTAAAGTAATGTCGAAAAACCTCGTCAGCGTCGAAAAATGACGCTGAAAAACCTATGGCAACACCGCGCAATTGCATCTGCGAGTCTCAGCCGTCTTTTTGCTCCACTTCCGCAGTTCCGAAAATGGGAAATACATACAGTATTCCTCCATTTTCGGAACTTTGAATTGGAACAAAAATCCTGCCTGAGACTTCTTGCTGAATTGTGCGGTGCTGCCCTATGTATTACTCCCCGGCTTCCATCTGGGTCTGGAACGCAGTTCCATCCGGAGATTACGGAAAAATTCCGTCAGCAGCGCCCCGCACTCGGCTTCCCGGACGCCGCTTTCCACTTGCGGGTGATGATTGAACTCCATGGAAAACAGACTGCACACCGAATCCACAGCGCCGCACTTCCGGTCGGAAGCGCCGTAGACCACCCGGGGGATGCGGGCGTTGATAATGGCCCCGGCGCACATGGGGCAGGGTTCCAGCGTCACGTACAGGGTACACTCCCACAGACGCCAGCCGCCCAAACGCCGGCATGCCTCCCCGATGGCTTCTATCTCCGCGTGGGCGAGGGCGGACTTGTCCGTCTCCCGGCGGTTGCGCCCCCGGCCGACGATGGTGTCCCCCCGGACGATCACGCAGCCCACCGGCACCTCGCCGTCCGCCGCGGCCTCCCGCGCCAGAGCAAGCGCTTCGTCCATAAAATACGTGTCCTCCATGACGATCCCTCCTTTTGGGATAATCATAGCGAATCCGGACGGGGCAGTCAACAAAAATCCTTATACGAGTTTTTGATAAAACGCTTAAAAGCGTTTTATCAGGCCGCAGGATTGCGGCCTGCGGCATTGCCGCAAAAAACGAAGTCAATACATTTCTTACCGCCGACAGGCGGTCTGCTGTGAAACAGCTCAAATAAAATGATGAAATCATTTTATTGGGGTCTATCTGAAAACCGTCAACACGCCCAAACAGCGGGTCTTTTCCGCCTGCTGTGCACCATTTTCCCTTGCAATACACAAAGTATTCCCGCGGAAAAATGGCTTCATCAGGCGAAAAATCCCTCGCTGTTGGTCATATTTCCGGTTTTCAGATAGACCCTAAGAAATAGTATTATTCCTCCATCAGCATGGCGGCAAACAGGACCGCCAGCTCTTCCCGGGAGAAGGGACGCTCCCGGCGCTGCTCCAGCCGCTGGTCTGCGGCGCGGATACGACCCAGCAGCATTTTCTCCAATTCTTCCTGCTCCTTTTCCGCCGGGGTTCCCGTGAGCAGATAGTCCGTGGTGACGCCCAGCTCCCGTGACAGCTTCACGAGGGTCTGCATGGACGGCTCCCGCCGTTCCTGCTCGTACATCCCCAGCGCACTTGGACTGACCTGCAGCCGCTGCGCCAGCTCCGCCTGACTTAACCCCGCCTCCCGGCGCAGCGCCGCAATTCGGGTTCCCAACATATGACCACTTCTTTCTTGTTATCTGGTTAGCGCAAGGATACCACAAAAAAAGTGAAAAAACAGGGGAATAAAGACGCCTACACATTTCGACGGACATTACACATAGCGTGTGGTATGCTGTTTCCATGGAAATAGCTGGGAAATTATGCGAAAAAAAGAATGCCAATTTCGACAGGTTATTGCCTAGATACCCTACATTTCTTACGAAAGAGGTCGATTCTTATGATCCGATTCCTGGAACCCATGCTGTACATAGACGATCAGGCGCAAGTGCCTGTGTGTCTGTGTGAAAAATGCGGCGGCGAATGCTACGCGCCGGACGGCGTCTGCCGCTGCTGTGAAGGAGACGCGCTATGACGCTGGCAGAGCTGAGCGTGTGCTACGAGGAAGCCGCCGTCCCCCTGCGACGGCGGCTGCGGGAGCTTCGGCTGCTGCTGGCAGCAACGGAAGACCCGGAGGAAATCTGGCGCTGTAAGCGCCGCATTGCGGAACTGACCCCCATGCTGACCCAAATGAACGAACTGGCGGAGCTGACGGCCCACTACTACGACAGGGGGTACTACCGGAATGAAAAATATACTGTATGAGGGCTACCTCGGCCCCCGGCTGCCCCGGGAGGTGCAGCTGAAGCGGGTGCAGCGGGTGATGCAGGAGGAGCTGACGCCCTTGCAGCGGGAGACCCTTATTGCCTTTTATTTTCAGGAACAGACCCTGACCCAGATCGCCGCGGATCGTGGCGTGAACAAAAGCACCGTCTGCCGGACGCTGAAACGGGCGGAGGCCAAGCTCAGGCGGTATCTGAAATATTAGGGAGAGACGCCAGCTTCTGGAAAACCACCGGAGCCGTACTGCGCAGGGCAGTGCGGCTCCGGCTTTTGCGTCCGAACCGGATTTACAGCCGAAAACCCCGCAAAAATCGACTCCCCCGCCGGTAGAATCTCCGGTAGAGCCGCAGTTTCCCCATTCTACCGGCGGGGTAGGCTGGGACGCGCGGGTAGAGCGTGGGGGAGCCGAAGCTCCTTGACTTTCGGAGATTTTGGCGATAGACTATGACACACTCTGAAGATTTGGATGGAGCACCTTATGAAAACGCAACCCCCTGCGCCCATCAGAACCGTATATTACACCGACGAGCGGAACGATGAGTTTTCCTCCGCCGAGATCGAAACGCGGCGCATTGACGAGAGCTACCGGTACATTGACCCCCGCCCCGGGTGGAAGGCGGCAAGATTCATCGCCTACCGCCTGTTTGCCATGCCCGCGGCATTCCTGTACTGCAAGCTGGCGCTCCACGCGCGGTTTGAAAACCGGCAGGTGCTGAGGAAGGCCGGCAAGACCGGCTGCTTCGTCTACGGCAACCACACCCAGCAGGTGGGCGACCCGTTCCTGCCCAATCTGGCGCTGTTTCCGAAAAGCGTCTACATGATCGTCCACCCCAACAACGTCTCCATGCCGGTGCTGGGAAAGATCACGCCGTACTTAGGCGCTCTGCCCCTCCCCTCCAACATAAAAGCCATGCGTTCCTTTCTGGACGCCATCCGCACCAGAATTGAGGAAGGCAGCTTCATCATGGTCTACCCGGAAGCCCACATCTGGCCGTACTATACCGGCATCCGGGATTTCCCCGCCACGTCCATGAAATACCCCGTGGAGCTGGACGTTCCCAGCTTCGCCCTGACCACCACCTACCACCGCCGCCGCTTCGGCCGGAAGCCCCGGACGGTGACGTATCTGGACGGCCCCTTTTACCCGGACCACAGTCTTCCTCCCAGAGCCAGAGCGCAGGCGCTGCGGGATGAAATCTATAAGACCATGGTCAGACGGAGTCAGGAAAGTGACTACGAATACATCCGATATGTGAAGAAAGAGGAGAAGACGTGACCGATATCCTGTATTGCGGCAACGACAAGGTGTTCGACGGCGTGCTGACGTCGGGCCTGTCCATTGTGCGCCGGCTGGACGCGCCGAGACCGCTGACCATTCACATTTTCACCATGGAGCTGACCCGGGTTTCCCCCAATTATCTTCCCATGACCCGGCACCATGCGGACATCATCGAGACGGCGCTGCGCCGCCACAACCCCGACACCCATGTCAAACTCTACGACGTGACCGCGCTTTACGAGCAGCACCTGAAGCAAAACGCCAACGAGGGCTGCTACTGTTCCCCCTACACCCTGCTGCGGCTGCTGGCGGATCTTCTGCCCATGCCGGACAAGCTATTGTACCTGGACGCGGACATCATGGTCTGCAAGGATATCGGCCTGCTTTACGATCAGGACGTGGAAACCGTGGAGTACGCCGCCGCCCGGGATCACTACGGGAAATACCTTGTTAACCCCAACTATATCAATGCCGGTGTGCTCCTGTTCAACATGAAGCGGTGCCGCGAGACCGGGATCTTTGAAAAATCCCGGGAGCTGCTTCGGACGAAAAAGCTGATGTTTGCGGATCAGTCCGCGCTCATCCGCTCCACCACATCCCGGCGGCTTCTGCCCCAGCGGTTCAACGACCAGAAGTTCCTCCACGGCCATACCGTGATCCGGCATTTTTCCAAGCGGCTGTTTTACACCCCCTACCCCCACACGGAGAACATCAAGCAATGGCAGGTGGAGAAGGTGCGCAAGCGCTTCGGCTACACCTGCTTCGATGACATCCTGAATGAATATCTGTCCATAAAGGAGAACCTGCAATGAACCCCGTCAACTTATTTTTCGCCTGTGACAACGCCTACGTTCCCTTCCTCGCGGTGACGCTCACGTCACTGAAGGAAAACTGCAATCCAAAGCGGGACTATGCCCTGCGGATACTCCACACCGGTCTTGACCCGGAGAACATCCGGCGGCTGACGGATTCCTTCGCCTCCGACGGCTTTACCATGGAGTTTATTGACATCACGCAGGCCGTGGAGCAGTTTGCCGACAAGCTCCACACCCGTGACTACTATTCCAAATCCACCTATTACCGTCTGTTCATCCCCGATCTGTTCCCCGGGCTTGACAAGGCGCTGTATCTGGACAGCGACGTGGTGCTGCTGGGCGATGTGTCAGAGCTGTACGACGTGGATCTGGAGGAGAATCTGGTGGGCGCGATCCCCGACAGCGTGGTCGGCTCCATCCCGGCGCTGGCGCTGTACACCAAGAAGCGCCTGCGGGTGGCGGCGGATCACTACTTCAACGCCGGCGTGCTGCTGATGAATCTGGACGCCATGCGCAAATGTGATTTTCTGAACGTGTTCCTCCGCCTGCTGCAAAGCGTCACCTTCCAGATTGCCCAGGATCAGGACTACCTGAACGTCATCTGCAAGAACCGGGTGGAGTACGTGGGCTTCGAGTGGAACACCATGCCCTGCGACGTCCACACCAGCGCCCCCAAGCTCATCCACTACAATCTGGACTTCAAGCCCTGGCACCGGGACGACGTGGCCTTCGGCGACGTGTTCTGGGACTATGCGGAACGTTCCGGCTATCTGGAGGAAATCCGCGAGGTTCGGGAGGGCTACACCGAATGGCACATCGCCCGCTCCGCCGAAGAGACCACGCATCTGATCGCCATGGGCAAAAAGCAGGCCAGAAAGCGGACGGCGAACATGCTGATTCGCTGGAAGATCAGGCGGGTGGTGAACGTATGACGTCTCAGGAGATTCCCAAGTCCCCGGAACGTCTGGCCATACTGGAAAAAATCGCCCAGTACGAGCGGGAGGGGCGCTTTGACGAGGACGTGGAAAACGATCCCCCAAGCCGCGTCCTGCTGCCGGAGGAGATCGAGTACGCGGACAGGCGTTTTTCTGCGGAATGCAGGCGGACGGCGGCATTTGGCGCGGCGTATCTGTATTTCTGGAATCTGCGGCGCAAAAAAGAGATCATCCTGTGCAAAACCGAGGGGCTGGAGCATCTGGCCGGGGTAAAGGGTGCGGTGATCACCTGCAACCATTTTCACCCCATGGACAGCTTCATCATGCAGAAGGTGTTTGACGCGTCGAAGCATCCCAAGCGGATGTACCGGGTGATCCGGGAGGGGAACTACACCAGCTTCCCTGGCTTTTACGGCTTTCTCATGCGCAACTGCAACACCCTTCCCCTCAGCTCCAACATGCAGACGATGAAGGAATTTCTCCGCGCGGTAGATCAGGTGCTGTCGGAGGGCAACTGCCTGCTGATCTACCCGGAACAGAGCATGTGGTGGAACTACCGCAAGCCCAAGCCCCTGAAGCCCGGCGCCTTTGACATGGCGCTGAAGAACCACGTACCGGTGGTGCCGTGCTTCATCACGATGGCGGACAGCGATTTCATCGGCGGCGACGGGTTCCCTGTGCAGGAATACACGCCCCATTTAGGCGCGCCCATCTGGCCGGACGAGACCCTGTCCCGCCCCGCCGCCCGGGAACAGCTTCGGCAGAAGACGGAAGATTTCTGCCGGGAGACCTATGAGACTGTGTACGGCATCCCCCTGCGCTACGAAACGCGGGAGAGCTGACACGGACGTATTTGACAAACAGAACGAAACCTCCGGCGAATGGTCGGGGGTCGTAAGAAAGTAATATCGTATTTTTGCAGGAACGGCATGGCTTCGGTCATGCCGTTCCCTCTTTCATCAGCTCATTCAGCGGGATAAAGCCCACAAGGTCATAGGAAATGCGGGTGTTCTGCCGCCGTTTGCCGCTGCTCTTGTCGGGAGCTTCGATATAAACTCCCTTAACAAGTTCCCGCAGAGCATAGGGCGAAGACATAAAACTCAGTTTCGGTCAAAACCTTTGTCAGCGGCGCGACGCTTTCAATGGCTGCGCCACGGGTGATAAGGTGGTGTGCCCGCTTGCGTCGTTCTCCTTTTTCGTAGTAGATGATGCGGTTTTCAAGCTGCTGCTTTTTGTGTTGGAGCTGCGAGAGTTTGCGCTCATTTTTCTCGCGGCAAAAGTCATCTTCTGCAGCGAGATGTACGATATTGCCGCCCGCTGCGGCATTTCCTACGAGGAGGCCCGGCGCCTCTGGCTGGCGGATGGCCGCATTGGGGAGAGTCATACGCGGGTATTTCCCGACGACCGCGGATATGACGGCTCCTGCTTCCCGAAGGATGTCCGCGCCCTGCTCTTCACCGCGCAGTCCGCTGGGCTTTCTTTGCACCAGCTGGAGGGAACGCAGCGGCAGAATGCCGTCTATCACGAGGAAGAAAAAAGAGTCTGAGTTCGTTGGTGAGTACGAGGGGCATCGGGCAGGACACGCCGACCGCTCAGAAGTAACGCCCCCCCCCCCGGGAGACAGTTCAGAGAGCCCCTGCTTTCGATTGCTGAAAGCAGGGGCATTCTTGCAATCAGCGCCGTCAAAAGCGGAGAAAAAGGAGTGTTGCGCGAGCGAAAAGGAACCGGGCGTTTAACGTTGGGGAACTGGCAGAAAATGGAAGAATTGTATTATTTTTACCTGTATCCCTTGCAATTTGCGCGGTTCAGTGGTATGCTGATAGCAGCATTGTGGGACTGAGTACGGCGGCCTGTTTTTGGGACGCTGTACCGGTCGAAAATAAAGGAAGAAGGTTGCATCATGAAGAAATTGCTGGCTTTGCTGATGGCGGTCGCCGTGACGTTCCAGCTGGTGACACCGGTTTTCGCGGACACCGAAGGGACGGAGGAGACCACCGCCCCGACCGAGGCCGTCGTGGAGACGGTAGAGAACCCGGAGAAGGCGGAAGCCGGGACGGAGGAGACCGTAGCGGAGGCCACGGAGAGTGTGGAGGAAACTGCGGGGACGGAATCGGAAGCAAAGGTCCGGGTGCGCTTTGTCTGCACCCCGGAGGATCTGACTCTGGTGGTGTATCCTGCGGACGGGGACGTGGATCAGGCCATTGAAGCGGAAGAGGATGGGTCCTACCTTCTGGCGGCGGGGGAGTACGGGTATCTTGCCGGGGCAGAGGGATATGTGACCACCGATGGGCAGTTTGCCGTGACGGATGCGGAAAGCTTGGTGGAGGTCACGCTGGCTCAGGCGTATGCGGCTGAGAGTGTGGAAGCGCTAGCATCTAGTGATCTGTCTGGTTATTGTGGTGATCATCTAAGGTGGTCGTTGGATAAGGATACCAAAACGTTGACAATCACAGGCTGGGGAGAGATGGATGATTATTCGCATCCTAGTGATACAAGAAACCCGGCACCTTGGGCCAGCAATAAATGGCAAATAAACAAGTTGGTTCTCCCAGATGAAATTACACATATTGGTTCGTATGCATTTTACATGAGTGGACTACAGTCTGTTTCCTTCGGTAATGCGTCTTTAACGTTGGGGGATAATTCTTTCGCTTTCTGCCAGTCGATGACCGAGATCGATTTTGGTACCGGTACGATCATTCCTGGAGAATGCGCATTTGGGGATTGTGACGCACTTACGAGTGTTCATATTCCGAAGAATGTGAAGATGGATGGCAGTTATACCGGGATTGGATCCGGATATTGGCTGTTTTACCATTGCGACAAATTGCAGGAAGTGACAGTAGATTGTGACTACATCGGACCGTATGCTTTTGAAAGCTGTTATTCTTTGCGGGATGTAACCTTCACGAATAGGGACACACAATTCTACTTTTTGGAGAAGAATTCTTGCCACCCCTTTCATGCGAATGGTTCCAGAGTCATGCAGGTAAACGTACATGGATACCTTTGCTCTAAAGCAAGCGCACTCGTCGAAAAAACACAACCTGAGGATGGCATTAGACTCACATTTTCCAGGATTGAAGGAGATACGACAGAACACACAGAGCAGATTGTACCGGCGGTGGCTGCAACCTGTTCTAGCACCGGCCTGACAGAAGGAAAGATTTGTTCCGTCTGCGGGACAGTTTTGGTGAGACAGACTGTCGTAGCTTCCCCAAAGCATACCCTGAAAGCGGTCGAGGCGAAGGAGCCAACCTGTGTGGAAGAGGGCTGTGTGGCACATTGGGCCTGTACAGTCTGCGGGGCAACGTTCTCTGATGCTGAAGGGAAAACGAAAACCGACCCTACGATTGCCAAGAAAGCCCATACGGAGGTAATCGACGAAGCAGTTGCCCCGACTTGTACGGAAACCGGCCTGACAGAAGGCAAGCACTGCTCTATTTGCAATGAAGTTCTGGTTGCCCAGAAACAGGTGCCCGCCATTGGCCATATCGTCGGTGCGTGGACTGTGACCCGACAGGCGACTTGCGCGGAAGAAGGCGAGGAGCAGGGCACTTGCTCTGTCTGCGGAAATACTGAAACAAGAGCCATTCCGAAAATCGCCCATACAGAAGTGGTGGACAGTCGGGTGGAGCCTACCTGTACGAAAACCGGCTTGACAGAAGGCAAGCATTGTTCCGCCTGCAATAAAGTGCTTGTGGAACAGAAAGAGATCCCCGCGCTTGGCCACGATATGGCCAAAACCGAGGCGGTGGAGCCGACTTATTGGGACGCTGGCAATAACGCCTACTATACCTGCTCCCGCTGCGGCAAGGTCTTCAAGGATGCCAATGGAGAGACTGAGACGACCGTTGAAGATGAAACTCTGGCCGTGCTGCCCAGCATTGCCCATGGCACCTGCGGCTATAACCTTATTACATGGGTACTCACCGAGGACGGCACTCTGACCATTTCCGGCAGCGGAAATATGAAGGATTACAGCAGCTCCTCTGTAGCCCCATGGTATTCCAACCGAACCAAGATCCTGTCCGTGGTGGTGGAGCCGGGCGTAGAAAGCGTCGGTAACTATGCCTTTTACGCTTGCCTGAAGCTGGCCTCCGTAAGCCTGCCCGGTGGCGTTAAATCTGTCGGTCAGTCCGCCTTTCAGGACTGCGCCAAGCTGACAGCGGTGGAGATTCCGGAGGGAGTGACCAGCATCGGCTACCGAGCCTTCTACGGCTGCAGCGGCCTTACCAGCGTGACGATCCCGGAGGGGGTAACCAGCATCGGTAGCAGTGCCTTCTCCGGCTGCAGAAGCCTGACCAGCGTGACGATTCCTGAGGGCGTGACCAGCATTGACTACTATACCTTCGAGGACTGTAGCAGTCTGACCAGCGTGACGATTCCGGAGAGCGTGACCAGCATCGGCAACTCTGCTTTCTCCGGCTGCAGCGGCCTTACCAGCGTGACGATTCTAGAGGGTGTGACCAGCATTGGCAACCAAGCCTTCTACGGCTGCAGCAGCCTGACCAGCGTGACGATTCCTGAGGGTGTGACCAGCATTGGCGACAGTGCCTTCTGGGGCTGCAGTGGCATGACTAGTGTGACGATTCCAGATAGTGTGACCAGCATTGACGGCGGTGCCTTCTCTGGCTGCAGCAGCCTGACAGGCGTGACGATTCCGGGGGGTGTGACCAGCATTGGCGGCTCTGTCTTCTACGGCTGCAGCAGCCTGACCAGCGTGACGATTCCAGAGGGTGTGACCAGCATCGATTACCAAGCCTTCTACGGCTGCAGCAGCCTGACCAGCGTGACAATTCCGGAGGGCGTGACCAGCATCGGCAGCTCTGCCTTCGACGGCTGCAGCAGCCTGACCAGCGTGACGATTCCGGATAGCGTGACCAGCATCGGCAACTCTGCTTTCTATGGCTGCAGCAAGTTGAAGCATGTATACTATGGAGGGTCTGACCTGCAGTGGAAAGAGATTGAGATTGGAAACGATAACAGCGCTTTGACAAAGGCAATCATCCACTATGCTTCTACCCATGCCCACAATGTGGAGCACGTCCCCGGAAAGGCGGCCAGCTGCACGGAGACCGGTAATCTGGAATATTGGCGCTGCCTCGCCTGCGGTGAATACTTCATCGATGAGGAGCTGACCCAGAGCACAGACGAAGCCAATGTGATCCTGTCCGCTCTTGGACACACCATGACCGAGACGGAGGCGAAGGCTGCCACCTGCACACAGGACGGAAACAACCGCTATTTCACCTGTTCCACCTGCGGCAAGGTTTTCAAAGACGAGCAGGGGACGCAGGAGACCACAGCTCAGGCAGAGATTCTGCCCGCCCTCGGACATACCACCAAGCTGGTGGACACGGTGGCTCCCACCTGCACCCAGCCCGGCAACAAAGCCTATTACGTCTGTGAGACCTGCGGGAGAGCGTTCAAGGATAAGCAGGGAACGCAGGCAACGACGGTCAGGGCAGAAGCTGTCCCCGCTCTTGGACACACCGAAGTGACCGACCAGCGGGTAGAGCCTACCTGCACCAAGACCGGCCTGACGGAAGGAACGCACTGCTCCGTCTGCGATGAAGTGCTGACTGCGCAGAAGGAGATTCCCGCCAAGGGGCACAGCGAGGTCATCGACGAGGGAACGGAACCCACCTGCACCAAGCCCGGTCTGACGGAAGGGAAGCACTGCTCCGTCTGCAATGAAGTCCTGACTGCGCAGGAGGAAATTCCCGCGAAGGGTCACGACGTGGAAAAGGTCGAGGCCAAAGACGCAACCTGCACGGAAGACGGCAACAATGACTATTATGTGTGCCGTGTCTGCGGCGAGGCCTTCAAGGACGAAAAGTGCGAGCAGGCAACCACCGTGGAAGCGGAGACCCTGTCCGCGCTCGGCCATGAAATTACCAAAGTAGAAGCAGCGGAACCCACATGGGAAGCCGCCGGAAATATTGAGTATTACATCTGCTCCCGCTGCGGGAAGCTCTTTAAGGACGCGCTGGGCACGGAGGAGACCACGCTGGAAGAGGTCACTCTGCCGATGATCTCCTATGTGACGGAGATCATCCTGACCCGGGACGGCGAACTGGTCCCGGAAACCATGGAAGTGGATGGCCGGACGTCCAGAACCCTGTCTTTCGCGGTGATGGTTCAGCCTGCGGGTGCGGAGACGAAGGTGGAATGGTCGTCCAGCGTCCCGGCAGTCGCCCGGGTGAACCAGAGCGGCATTGTCACCCTGCTGACCTCCGGAACGACCGTCATCACGGCCGCGGCCACAGACGGCAGCGAAGTGACCGCTCAGGTGACGCTGAATGTGACCACCCCGGATTACGCGCCCCGGCTGGGGGCTTCCACGCTGACCCTGAATTCCGTCTCTTCCGCGGGTGTGGACGTTGCTCTGGTGGAAAGCTACGGCAACCAGATCCTGAGCGTCAGTGTGGACGACGAGCGGTTCGACGTGGAGTATGCGGACAGTCTGCTGACCCTGACCTCCAGAGAAGCCGTCGCCAGAGGCACCTACCGGATGACGCTGGAAGCCGTCTGCGACGATGGCCGCACCTATTCTTATCCCATCACGGTGAGAGTCATCCAGACGCTGCCAAGACTGACCGTAAGGCAGAGCCAGCGGTTCAACCTGTTCTACCGTGACAGTCAGGCTACCCTGACCATCACCGGCGGGGAGGTCGAAAGCGCGGAACTCATCGGAAACAGCGATTTCGTGTTGGAGAATGAGGACGGCGAGTGGGTCATCCGCTACGCTGACCCGGAGAACGCTCCTGCCAAGCCCAGCACCAGAGCGACCCTGAGCGTCTCCTTCGCGGGCTATAACATCCCGGTGACCAGGGCGCTGACCATCGGCACCGTAAACACCGCGCCGAAGCTTAAGCTGAACCCCACTTCCAGCACGCTGAATACCGCACTGAATTCGGACTGGTCCGTGGAGACGGTCCTGTCGGGCGCGGACGGCGAGAGCCTTTACGCCTATACAGACACCCCGGGCGTGGATGTGGCGCTGAGCGGAAACGTCCTGACCCTGACGCTGACCGAGGCGAAGAACGTGTCGGCCAATGTCTACGTGCAGGACGACAACTGGACAAAGCCCGTCAAGCTCACCCACAGGGTGACCGTTACCAACAGGCTGCCCACCCTCAGAGCGGCGGCTGGCACGCTGAAGCTGAACAGCTGGTTCCCCTCCGAGATGGCTTCCACCGGCATGATCCTCTCCCAGGGCAACGTCTCCCTGACCGATGTGGAGCTGACTCCCGCGGCAAGGGAGGGTACCGCCGCCCGGGCGGAGTCCGACAAGCTGAATGTGTACTATGACGCGGAGTCCGGAGAAATCGTTGCGGAAATCGCGGATTCCGGCATCAAAAACGGGACTTATTCCTTCGCCTGCACCGGCATTCTGGAAAGTGGCACGGAAATCTCCGGAGGCACGGTGCGTGTCACCGTATCCAACACGCTGCCCAGAGCAAGGCTGTCCGCCGCCATGGTGCGGCTGAACCGGCAGCTGGCAGGGGAGGAGAGTATTGCCGTGAAGGTGACCCTGACCGGCGGCGATGGGTATGCCATTGAGGGCTTCGAGGAACTGCCCGACTGTCTGGACTACGCCGACGGCATCCTGACGGCAACCATCCCCAACGCAGACTTTACCGGCGGCAGCTATGTGCTGAACGCCATCGTCAGCCGGAACGGGGAAACGGCAACGCTGCCCGCAGGGGTAATCCTGAGGGTGCAGGTTTACGACAGAGCGCCCTCCTTCCGGCTGACTGCCAAAGGAAAGCTGGATGTGCTGAACCCAGTAAGTGAGATCGTCTACACGCCCAGGCTGACCAACGCGCAGGGCACCGTTACGGATATCCGGCTGGAAGGCGCGGACGCGGAGCTGTTTACGGCTGAAGTGGTTGACGGTGTTGTGCACCTGACCATGGCAAAGGGCTGCACGTATTCCACCAGAACGACCTACAAGGTGATCCCGGTTCTGACCTTCTGCGGTCAGGAGGTCACAGGCAGCACCCTGAGCATCCGGGTTACCCAGAGCGTCCTGAGACTGGCGAAGCTCTCGAACCGGACGGTGTATCAGTCCCAGACCGCGCCGCTGGTGCAGGTGCTGAGCATCACCAGCCCGGCGACGGCAGAATTCGGAGAGATCACCCTGAATTCCAGAAGCACCGCCGCTCTCCGGAACGCGGTGGAAGCTGCCGGAGGGATAGAAGTCAGCGGGGGAGTTGTCAGAATCCCGGCGAAGGCGTTCGCTTCCCTGAAACCCGGCAGGTACACGGTGATTCTGGACGTTACTCCGGAAAATGCCGCCGCAGACGCAAAACCCATTCAGGCCAGATTCACGCTGACCGTTCAGAAATAACGAAAACCTCCCGGGGCAGTTTTGAAACTGCCCCGGGAGATATAGAGAAGGGGCAGTAAAAATCGGATATTGCAAAATATGGAGTTTAGAAGATGGTAAAAATCTTATTTATTTGCCACGGCAATATAGAAATACAACCAAAATTCCTCTAGGGCCGCAGCGGATTTTTACATGGAACGTCCTAAAATTACACCACTTTTACACCAATAATCCCACAGAGCCTGAATTGACGAAAACGAAGAAAAAGCAACCGACAGTGGGGAAACTGTGGAAAAGTCCTGTTGCTTCCTAAAATGATGATGGAGGAACAGAACAATGAAAGTAATGCATGGCTTTTATAATATGGACAAATACAGGGTGGAGCTAACTTACAGCGATGGCTCTGTGCTGATGATCGACTGCGAGGAAGTGGAGAACTTCTATCATGTCACAAGATGGCAACTGACAGATTTGGATTGGCTGGTATACCATGCGCCGATAGAGTATGCCGGACTGGTGCTGTCTGGCAGAATTAAGAGCTATTTGAACGGCACAACTCTGCATGGGATGGAAAGTGAATAAGGAATAGACACCGACAGCAGGAGAGACGTTTTCTCCTGCTGTTTTATATAATAATGTGATTATTGTGCCGTAAGATCATAATAATTTTGTGAATGGGGTTGTATTTTGATGGGAGATTGCGTATAATAAAAATGTGATTACAGCCACGAATATTCCAATAAAAATGTGAGGAGAACGCTAGTGGAAAGAGTCATCCTAAAAAAGCTGCTGGACTGGAAGAATTCTCCCTACCGCAAACCGCTAATCTTAAAGGGTGTGCGTCAGGTGGGCAAGACTTGGGTTCTCAAAGAATTTGGTAGACGTTATTATGAAAATACTGCCTATTTTAACTTTGACGAAAACGAGGAATACAAGCAGTTCTTTGAAACCACCAAGGATGTTGACCGCATCCTGCAAAATCTGATGCTGGCCAGTGGTCAGAAAATCGTTCCGGAAAAGACCCTGATCATTTTTGACGAGGTGCAGGACTGCCCCAAGGTCATCAATTCCATGAAATACTTCTGCGAGAATGCCCCCCAGTATCATATCGCCTGTGCCGGTTCTCTGCTGGGCATTGCGCTGGCAAGGCCCTCCTCTTTCCCGGTGGGGAAAGTAAACTTTATGCAGATCGACCCCATGACATTTTCGGAATTTCTGGTTGCCAATGGGGACGAAAATCTGGCAAAATACCTGGAAACCCTGGAGGAATTGGAACCGATCCCCGATGCGTTTTTTAACCCCCTTTATGAAAAGCTCAAGATGTACTATGTCACAGGGGGAATGCCGGAGCCGGTTCTCATGTGGACCCAGGCCCGGGATGTGGCGGCCATGCAGGAGGCACTGGGCAATATTATTGGGGCCTATGAGCGGGACTTTGCCAAGCACCCCAATGTGAGCGAATTTCCCAAAATCTCCATGATCTGGAAGTCTATCCCCTCCCAACTGGCAAGGGAAAACAAGAAGTTCATCTACAAAGTGGTAAAAGAGGGGGCCAGGGCCAGGGAATATGAGGATGCCCTGCAATGGCTGGTGGATGCCCGGCTTGTCCACAAAATCTACCGCAGCACCGCGCCGGGACTGCCCATTGCGGCCTATGACGATTTGTCGGCTTTCAAGATTTACCTGGTAGACGTGGGCCTTCTCCGCCGCCTTGCCCAACTGGCTCCCACAGCTTTTGGCGAGGGAAACCGCCTGTTTACGGAGTTCAAGGGCGCGCTGACGGAAAACTATGTGCTGCAATCTTTGATTCCGCAGTTCGAGGTCACGCCCCGCTACTGGACCCAGACCAACCCACCCTACGAGGTGGACTTCCTGATCCAGCGGGAGAATGATATTTTCCCGCTGGAAGTCAAATCGGAAGCCAATACGTCCAGCAAAAGCCTGAAAAAATTCAAAGAACTGTTCCCGGACCAGGTAAACCTCCGTATACGGTTCTCCCTGGATAATCTGAAACTGGATGGGGACGTGCTGAATATCCCGCTGTTTATGGCCGATCAGGCGGACCGGCTGATCGGGGTGGCGTTGGAGGATCGGTGAGGATGAAGATCCCCTTTGAAGGGACTGATATTGTTCTGTGGAGATGCGATGCTAAATGCCGAATACGGAGGTAGACATGGATAAAACATTTGAAAATTTTGGCTTACAGAGGGATATGCAGGACATTGATGATATACTCAATCAATACTTCCAGATTGGCCGGATAAACCGAGAAAAAGCCATTGCCAAAATCAGAGAATTGCGAATAACGAACGAAGATGTCGGAAGAACTGTAATGGCGGTACTTCCATATAACTTCATTCCCTTTAGTGATGCAAGTGATGCCCAACTTGCCAGTGAGTTACACACATACAAAGAAATCTTGACCGAAAATTACCTGCGTAATACGCAGGAAGAAATGCCCTATTCCAGTACAGAAATGGAGTGAAAATAGCGAGGCGATGACGGATATGAATGTGACGATTCCCGCTCTGCGGGATGCCATTAAGATGTTGCTTAACGAATGCTATTCCCAAGTGTCCGGGCTTGATAAGGGTCATTACTCTTTTGATGATATTTTAGACCAGGTCGTTTTTGAGCTCATCAAAGAGGAGTACAAGAGATACGCCGAAAAGCACACAATTCAATATTATCTTGATCTGTACGATAGCGAGTATTACGGAACCAGCCGGAAGTATACACGTTCAATTCAGCATACTCAGTTCTATCGGGATTGGGACAATAGTAGCATTGAGGAAATCTTCAGTTTTCGCCTACCTGAACTTGAGGCACAGGATATGTCAGGGAGCAATAAATTTACTGGATATCAATTTACCGAACAAGAATTCTTGCAGATAAAAATGCAGGCGGAGTGTAAGCTACTGAACAAATTACACGGAAAACAAATAGACAATTCTCACAATGTTTCTGAGATAGACTTCGGGTTACTGTTTGGTGAATATGCGGACCAGATTGCAGGACTGGAACCACCTATGGATATAAATCCGAATAGTATTATCAGTCGGATATTTGCGTATTATGGAATAGAGACTCATTTTTTGACAGAGTTTCTATACCGGCTTACGTTGACTGCGGAAGAACAGGGCTATCCTAAAGAGGTGCCAATTGACCGAATTTTATCTGTTTGCGGTATTACACCATTCATTCCTGCAACAAGCTGGTGCCCAGAGGTGTTTTTTGCAGACCTATGTATCCTGCCAAGGTGGGGAGAATTTGGGAAAGATATTTTTACTGCCAACGATGAAGAGTGGAATGAACAAGAAAGCCTCCTTTTGGATTGTAAACGGATGAAAAACATTGTCCTCCAAAGGAGATTGGAGAAGTGGGTGGAATGGATTCATTTCTGCTCTCCACAGGAAAAGGCGGGCTTCCTTGCTGAACACTACTGGCTCTGGGATTATAGTCCGGATTATAAATGGACTTCCGAAAGAATAAGGTATTATAGAAAACTTCATAACACGGTTATGCAGGACTTTCCTAAACCACAAATCAAATAGCCATCCTGTTTTTTGATTATGTAGTGCTTCGGAAGATATGGTAGACTCGAGCTATCGAGAGAACGTATTTGTTCTCTTGTTAAATCTAAATCGGCTGGAGGTATCCTACATGATTGAAAACGCATTAGTAAAATGGAACGCATACCCGGAGGTGAAAGAGTGATGGCAAGACTAACAAAGGAAGTACGACAGCAGCTCCTCGACCAGAACGAAGGCTTTACCAGACGAACATACAGCGAAAACCGCAATTCCAGAGAAGAACGCATTTACAAGATTTCAGGTGGCCAGTTACTCGTTAGAGCTATAGGGAAAACATCATGGGCCGATAGCCGATATGACAAAGAATGGGTCGCAGATGATGAGGAAGTCCATCAGTTCCTGTATAAACATCGAAATGAGATGAACGCAGACGGAATATGAGCATGTGAGGCTGGTGCTGTCTGGAGAAATTAAAACTATTTGAAGGATACCGCACTGCACAAGCTGGAAAGCTGACCTAGGCTGGTATGTAGCAACAGGAGGGAATCGCATCCTCCTGTTGTTTTATATATTGTTCCGATAAATTATAATATATTGTTCCGAACGGTTGATATTGTTCCGTAAAGATGCTATACTGAATCCAGAATGAGGTGAGCGCAACATGTTTATGACAGTCAAGCAAGCAGCAGAAAAATGGGGCCTGTCTGACCGGCGGGTGCGGATTCTCTGCGCGGAGGGTAAAATCCACGGTGCGTTCCAGGAGGGACGGGGCTGGAAGATTCCCATGGATGCTGTAAAGCCGACGGACGGACGGTTCAAATCCACGGAATCGCTGCTGGAACGGATTGACCGAAAGAAAGCGGAGCTGGACACCATGCGCCCGCTGACCGCCGGAGAGGTGGCCAGACTGACGGAGGAATTTACGGTGGAGTACACCTACAACTCCAACGCCATTGAAGGCAACACCCTGACCCTGCGGGAGACGGACATGGTTCTGCGGGGGCTGACCATTGACCAGAAGCCTTTGAAGGATCACATGGAAGCGGTGGGCCACAAGGAAGCCTTTGATTATGTCCGGGAGCTGGTGCAGGAAAAAGCACCCATGTCGGAACGGGTGATTCAGCAGATCCATTATCTGGTGCTGGCGGACAAAAAGGACGACCGGGGCGTTTATCGCCGTGTGCCAGTCCGCATTATGGGCGCACAGCATGAGCCGGTGCAACCCTATCTAATTCGTCCTATGATGGAACAATTACTTGCGGATTTTGCGGCCAGCCAGGAGCATATTGTCACAAAGCTGGCACGGTTTCATATTGAGTTTGAGGGGATACACCCTTTCATTGACGGTAACGGCAGAACCGGGCGGCTGCTGGTAAATCTGGAACTGATGAAGGCGGGGTATCCGCCTATTGATATTAAATTTACGGACAGAATGGCTTATTATGATGCGTTTGACGAGTACCATGTGAAGCACAACCTGTCTGCAATGGAAAAGCTGTTTGCACGGTATATTGATGAACGGCTGGATGGGTATTTATCGATGCTGAGAGAGTAAGGAGAGAGACAATGGCAGAAATCAAGAAGGACCAGGAGCGGGAGGAGCTGTTCCGCCGGATATACAAAATTGCCACCGATTTGGTGCACGCCGGTCATGTGGCGGAGTGGGATTTCAAATCCTATGTGTTGGGCACCATGTTCTACCGCTATATTTCAGAGAACTTTACCGCCTATATCAATGAGGGTGAGCACGCCGCTGGGAATCAAGACTTTGACTATGCGAAAATGTCGGATGCCGATGCGGAGACGGCACGGGAGGGGCTGGTACAAGAGAAGGGGTTCTTTATCCTGCCCTCGGAGCTGTTCTGCAATGTTCTGGCTCGTGCGGATAAGGACGACAATCTGAATGAAACGCTGGAGAAAGTATTTCATCACATTGAGAGCAGTGCTGCCAGCGGTGATGCGGAAAATGACTTTGCGGGCCTGTTCGATGATTTCGATGTGAACAGCAAGGCCATTGGCGAAACCGTTGCCAAGCGTAATAAGGTGCTGGTGGAGCTTTTGAACGGCGTGGCGCAAATGCCGCTGTTCTCCACGGACGGGATGAACCCGGACCTATTCGGTGACGCTTACGAATACCTGATGGGTATGTATGCCGCCAACGCCGGGAAAAAGGGCGGACAGTATTTTACCCCTGCGGATGTTTCCGAGCTGCTGGCCCGACTGGGAACGATTGGAAAAACGAAGATCAACAAAGTCTATGACCCGGCCTGCGGTTCCGGCTCTTTGTTGCTGAAGGTGGAAAAGGTGCTGGGCAAGGACAATATTGAGCGGGGCTTCTATGGCCAGGAAATCGACCTGACCACCTATAATCTTTGCCGGATCAATATGTTTTTGCATAATATTGAGTTTGACAAGTTCAGCATCGTGCGGGAGGATACCTTGCTCAGTCCCCAGCACTGGGACGACCAGCCCTTTGAGCTGATCGTATCAAACCCGCCTTTCTCCGTGCCCTGGGAGGGGGATAAGAACGCAACGCTGATCAACGATCCCCGCTTCTCTCCTGCTGGTGTGCTGGCTCCTGCCTCAAAAGGCGATATGGCGTTTATTATGCACAGTCTTTCGTGGCTGGCTTCCAACGGTGCGGCGGCCATCGTTTGCTTCCCCGGCATTATGTACCGGGGCGGTGCGGAACAGAAAATTCGGAAGTACCTGGTGGATAACAATTTCGTGGACGCCATCATTCAGTTGCCCTCTAACCTGTTTTTGAATGTCACCATTTCTGTAGACATTCTGCTGCTGAAAAAGAACAAGACGGATAATGCCATTCTGTTTGTAGATGCCTCCAAGGAGTTTGTGAAGGTCACAAAAAACAACCGACTTTCCGATGACAACATCCGCCGCATCGTGTCCGCCGTGGCAGAACGCAAGGACGAGCAGCACTTTGCCCACCTTGTGCCGAACGACGAGGTCGGCAGCAAACAGAACAATTATAATCTCTCTGTTTCTACCTATGTGGAGCAGGAGGACACCCGTGAAAAGATTGACATTGCGAAACTGAATGCCGAGATTGCGGAAATTGTGGCACGGGAGCAGAGGTTGAGGGAGGAAATTGATCGGATTATTGGGGAGATTGAGGGGGTAGACTCAAATGGGGCGGCTGGATAACGAGGAAAACATAATCAAGGATATGCATGAGGTAACATCGGATCAAATTATGCTACTACCGGGTAGCAAATTTGAAAAGCATCTGATTAGTGCGATAATGAAAGAGTGGCCCAAATGGACAGCCAACAACGGCCATGCGTGTGAACCTCCTGACTATTTTTCACGGGACCACAGATTGATGTTTGACGTTATGCGGGTGAATGATAGCGAAACCAGTATAATAACAAAACGGGGGAAAGAGGTTCGTGATAATCTGGTACTCAAACGAGAGCAAAACCTGGCACGGGAAGCAAAGAAGTCTTTTCCCAATGTGTCAGAAGATAACATCTTTGTAAATGCGGTTCCTGACGGGGATTATGATAAAATCCATAACTATCAGAACTATTATAAACATGCGCAAAAGGTATTTTCGTCACACATTAAGCGAATCCCTAGGTGCCGCGAATTACATCCGGGCTATAAAATGGGGTTCTTAGTTATGGACGAGACGGAATCATATCTACAGCACAGCAACATTATGGATGCCGTGGCTCCATATGACCCGAATAGAGTGTATCAAATGCTCGATGCCCCACATGTTCCTTTTGTAGATAGACGATTTATGCAATGCCTCTTTGAAGCTGATTTGGATTTCCTTGTTTGGTTTATGCCGTATAAGCATAATGAAGGAATGGAAAATCAACCGCCAGAGCTATGCTTTATTGATATAAAGAGCAACCGGGCACAGAGATATTTGAAAGATTATCCGCAATACCTTATGCGTAGAATGTAGAATTTAGAGGAAGCTTGATATGTCCAGACTAGATGAACTGATTCGGAATCTATGCCCTGAGGGTGTTGAGTACAAAACACTTGGAGAAATTGCAACTGATGTATATCGTGGCGCAGGTATTACGAGGGAGCAAGTTTGTGAGGCAGGTACGCCGTGCGTTCGATATGGTGAAATCTATACCACTTACGGCGTATGGTTTGAAAAATGTGTGTCACATACAGACGAGACTCTTTTAACAAGCAAGAAATACTTTGGTTACGGCGATATTCTTTTTGCGATTACAGGCGAAAGTGTAGAAGATATTGCAAAGTGCTGTGCCTATATTGGGCATGAAACTTGTTTGGCTGGTGGGGATATTGTTGTACTGAAACACAATGAAGACCCTAAGTACCTGGCTTATGCCCTTTCGACGATGGATGCACAAAGGCAAAAGAGCAAGGGAAAGGTCAAAAGTAAAGTCGTGCATTCAAGTGTGCCAGACATTAAAGCAATCAAAGTCCCCATCCTACCCCTTCCAGTCCAGCGTGAAATTGTTCACATCCTGGACAATTTCACAGAGCTTACCGCAGAGCTTACCGCAGAGCTTACCGTAAGAAGACAGCAGTATGCGTATTATAGGGATAAGTTGCTTGATAGACCGCATGACAGTACAAAAATCATCGCGATTGGAGAACTCGGCTCTTGGTCCGGCGGGAAAACGCCATCTATGGACAATCCAGACTATTGGGAAGATGGAACTATGCCGTGGATTAGCTCCAAAGATATGAAGGTATCTACATTGAAAGATACCGAAGATCATATTACTGAAAAAGCGATCAGTGAAGCATCTATGACTGTATATCCCCCAAACGGAGTTGCTGTTGTTACTCGCTCCGGTATTCTAAAGCATACCCTTCCCGTGGCATTTGTACCCTTTGCAACCACGGTGAATCAAGATATAAAAATATTAGTCGCTGGTGAAGGCGTGCTGCCTCGCTATGCTTTTCATGCGATACAGGGGAAAAGTCCTGATATATTGGCTAAAGCAAAGAAACAGGGCGGTACGGTAGATTCTCTGGAGTTCAAGAAGTTTCTGGACTATAAAATTCCGCTGCCGTCGCTTGAAGTTCAGAAGCGCCTTGTGGAAGTCCTCGACAATTTCGACTCCATCTGCACCGACCTTAACATTGGCCTCCCCGCCGAAATTGAAGCAAGGCAAAAGCAATATGAATATTACCGGGACAAACTCCTGTCATTTGAGGAAAAAACATGATAGAACACTTGGTAAAGGAAATCAACACCTGCCTGAAAAACGACCTCCAAATTGCGGCCCTAACGATGGCACTGACATTACCAGATACCTGTGGAAAAGCGTATTCTCCCAAAGGAAGGAATGGCGAGCGCTATGCCAATTGGTATGACGATTTTATCGCCACGCCAAAGCGGAAACGGGGTGGCATTGATGGTGCCGTAATCAGTGGTAAATTGGTCTATAAGCTTCGCTGTGCCATGCTGCATGAATCCAATCCTGGGGTAGATGGGGCAGAAGATGTCACAAAATTCTCGTTGATTTGGCGCTCATTGGCCAGTGCCTCGCGCACGACAGTGGAGCGTTGCATCCAGCGCAATGCGGATGGTGTGGTGCAGGAACACATACTTTCCATCGATATAGTGGCGCTTTGCCAAGATATTTGCGAGGCGGCATTGGCCTACTATAGAGGAAACAAGGATAAGTTTTCTTTCGATTACAGAATCATATCAACATCAGATCAAGTAGCTAGGGCATTTCACTTTCCAAACGCAATGGATATTTGACGGCAAAGAGAGGGAAACCTATGTCATACTTCAACATCGTTGCCCAGAGCAGCGAAAGCACTGTTGTCACCGAATACAAGCCGCAGGCCAAGCGCTCGGAGGCATATCAGAGCGAAGCAGACTTGGAAAAGGAGTTTATCCGTCTGCTTTGCGAGCTGGGCTATGAGCACCTGACCATCCATAAAGAGGCTGACCTGATTGCCAATCTGCGGACGCAGCTGGAAAAGCTGAATAACTATCGCTTTACGGACGGCGAATGGAAGCGTTTCTGGGACGAGGTGCTGGCAAACACAAACTCCGGCATTCTCGAAAAGACCCGCCTGATTCAGGAGGACTATGTGCAGGTGCTCCGCCGGGATAACGGGGAAAGCAAAAATATTCAGCTTATTGACAAGAAGTGCATCCATAATAACAGTTTGCAGGTCATCAACCAGTATGCTATCTCCACAGAGGAGGGGGCAGCTCATGACAATCGCTATGATGTGACGGTGCTGGTCAACGGCCTGCCGCTGATTCATATCGAGTTGAAGCGTCGGGGCGTTCCCATTCGGGAAGCCTTCAACCAAATTGACCGCTATCAGCGGGACAGCTTCTGGGCATCCAGCGGGCTGTGTGAATTCGTGCAGATCTTCGTGATCTCCAACGGCACGAATACGAAATACTATTCCAATACCACTCGCTTCAACCATATCAAGGATGCCAAAGCACAGAAAGCCAAGAAATCCAAAACCAGCAACAGCTTTGAGTTCACGTCCTTCTGGGCGGATGCGAACAACCGCATTATCCCCGATCTTGTGGACTTCACCAAGACTTTTTTCTGCAAGCACACCATTCTGAATATCCTTACCCGCTACTGCGTGTTCACGGCGGAAAATATGCTGCTGGTGATGCGGCCCTATCAGATCGTCGCTACCGAGCGGATTTTGAACCGCATTGAAATTGCCAACAACTACAAGAAATACGGTACAGTGGCAGGTGGGGGATATATCTGGCACACCACCGGCAGCGGCAAGACCCTGACCTCCTTCAAAACAGCGCAGCTGGCTACCAAGCTGGATTACATTGACAAGGTGCTTTTTGTCGTTGACCGAAAAGACCTGGACTACCAGACCATGAAGGAATATGACCGCTTTGAAAAAGGAGCTGCCAACAGCAACACCTCAACAGCGGTTTTGAAGCGGCAGCTGGAAGATGACAACGCAAAAATCATCATTACCACCATTCAGAAGCTGGCAACCTTCATCAAGAAAAACGCCGGTCATTCGGTATTTGACAAGCGTGTTGTGATCATCTTCGATGAATGCCACCGCAGCCAGTTTGGGGACATGCACCAGGCCATTACCAGGTATTTCAAAAAATATCATCTGTTTGGATTCACTGGTACACCTATTTTCGCCGTTAATGCGGGAGTGAGCAAAAACCCGACTCTCCGCACGACGGAACAGGCCTTTGGCGACCAGCTTCACACCTATACCATTGTGGATGCCATCAATGATAAAAACGTATTGCCTTTCCGGGTGAATTACATCAAGACGATGGATGCCGAGCCGGATATTGACGACAAGGAAGTTTGGGATATCAACCGGGAAAAGGCGTTCCTGGCCCCGGAACGGATCCGCCTGGTCACGGATTACATTCTGACGCATTTTGACCAGAAGACCTACCGAGGGAACAAGACCTATACTTTCAATGTCCTACAGAACATTGCCGAGGTCGCTTCCGCCAGTGCCAGGCAGCAGATCGAAGAAATCAAGCAGAAGCAACGGCTTAGCGGATTCAATTCCATTTTTGCCGTTTCCTCTGTAGATGCCGCCAAGCTGTACTATACGGAGTTCCAACGCCAGATGGAGAAGAACCCCCAGCGCAAGCTCAAAGTAGCGGTTATTTACAGCTACGGGGCCAATGAGGAAGAAGCGGACGGAATTCTGGATGAAGAAAATTCGGAGGATACCTCTGCCCTGGATCAGAACTCCCGGGATTTCCTGGATGCAGCCATTGCGGACTATAATGGAATGTTCCACACCAATTATTCCACGGATGGAGACAAATTCCAGAATTACTATAAGGATGTTTCCCTGCGGATGAAGAACAAGGAGCTTGACCTGCTGATCGTGGTCAATATGTTCCTGACAGGCTTCGACGCAACCACGTTGAATACACTATGGGTGGATAAGAACTTAAAAATGCACGGTCTGATCCAAGCCTATTCCCGCACCAACCGCATCCTGAATTCCATCAAGGTATTCGGAAATATCGTGTGCTTCCGCAATCTGCAAAAGCGTACAGATGATGCCATTTCGCTCTTTGGCGACAAGGAAGCGGGGGGAATCGTTGTTATGCGAGGATATAAAGACTATTATTTCGGCTACACAGATGACGGTGGAAAGGAACATCCCGGCTATCAGAATATGATCGGGGAATTGACGGCAAAATTCCCGCTGACTGAGGAGCGTATTACGGGAGAGCAGCGGCAACGGGATTTTATCATGCTGTTCGGTGCGATACTGCGCATGCGGAATCTACTGAGTTCCTTTGATGAATTTGCGGGCAATGAGATCCTTTCCGAACGGGACTTCCAGGACTACCTGAGCCGGTATCAGGACCTTCGGGATGAATGGCAAAACCGCCGGCCCAAAGGCGACAAAGAGGACATCACAGACGATATTGTCTTTGAAATTGAGCTGATAAAGCAGATAGAGATCAATATCGACTATATCCTGATGCTGGTCAAAAAATACCATGATTCCCATTGTAATGATAAAGAAGTGCTGATCACCATTCAGAAAGCCGTGGATGCCAGCCCGGAGCTGCGCAGTAAGAAAGCATTGATTGAAACCTTTATTCAGGGCATCAATGACGTGTCGGACGTATTGCTGGAGTGGCGTACCTTTGTAGCAGAAGAAAAAGAGAAGCAACTTGCGGCAATTATTGCAGAGGAGAATCTGAAAGAACAGGAAACTCGCCACTTTATGGAACACGCATTCCGTGACGGCTCCGTTCGGACGACCGGGACGGATATTGATAAACTGATGCCTCCAATCTCCCGCTTCGGCGGCGGAAACAGAGCAGAGAAAAAGCAGACGATTATTGATAAATTGCAAGCTTTCTTTGAACGGTTCTTTGGAATCGGCTGATGGTTTATAAACATAGAATCTGGCTGTGAAGATATGAAAATGGATACAGAAAAACTCACTTTATCAACAAGCTGGCGCTGGTTCCAGAGAGCTTTTAAGTGTACTCTGACTGTGTTGAGGTGTCTATATAACTGGTTCTCAGGACAAGGGAAAAATATCTTGACAAATGCGAATATACGTTCTATAATTCGGACAGACTAAATCATCACAACTAAATATCCCCGTACTCAAATCGCGCAAGCGGAGACAGTGATGCAACATCATTGAGCTACCAAGCACCGTAAGAGGCTGATCTTCAGACAGGAGAAATCCTGCCTGTGTGGTTAGTGTCTTGCGGTGTTTTTTGTTTTTGGGAGACGGGGGTGTGATGTGAAGCCATGCAGCTTGACAAGTGCATACCCGCCAGAAAATGGGATACGACTTTGCGAGGATAGGAGCAAGGCAACGCTGCGGTGGAACTCCGGGGCAGGAACGGCATTGGAATAGGGCGGCCACATATGATGAGTTAGAAATTTTTGCTTGACATTTACGAACATATATTCTATAATACGAGCAGGTTGAAACACCGCAATTGAATATTTGTGTTCTCAATTCGCGTATGCGGAGCCAATGATGGTTTATCATTGAGACTGCCCTAGCACCGTAAGAGGCTTACCTTCAGACAGAAGAAATTCTGCCTGTGTGGTTGGCATCTTGCGGTGCTTTTGTTTTGCCCCAAATTGAGAGAATGAATATTGGCGGTGTGAAACCGTGCAGCTTGACAAGTGCATACCTGCCAGAAAATGGGATACGACTTTGCGAGGATAAGAGCGAGGCAACGCTCCGGTGAGATTCCGGGGCAGGAACGACATTGGAATAGGGCAGCATAAAAAGGTACGTCAGGGGGGAATAGGAACAGCGTGAAAGAAATGTAATAGTTGCTAATTTTTCAATGCGACTTTTGTGGAATATCAATGAAAAATAAGTATCTTTCCCAAAACACCCTAACAAAACCCCGTTTTCACCGCGATAGGTGAAGGAGTATTGTCCCTCTCAATATACCCTGACAATTTCATACTCATTCATCTGATACATTCTCTCCCACCCGAGCCAAGAGTCCAGTGCGCCATGACCATTTTATGCGAGCGACAACCACGGGCCTTAAATGCAGGTTTGCAACCGGCAAGGCGACGACGGCGGGGCAGGACAATGATACTTCTCGAAAGAGCTGGGCGGAAGCGCAGGGGTGAAACTCCCATGGACCCGATTCGCTGTCGGGCATCAGATGAATCCAGAGCGCACGGGGGCGAGGTCAAATAGGTGCGCAAAAAATAAATTTTGAAAGGAAAATCAAATGAAAAACAAAAACGGAATTTACATCATCGGTGTTGACCATGGCTATGGCAACATCAAAACAGCCAACTGCTGTTTCCCCACGGGGGTCGAAAGCAGCGACACGGAACCGACCTTCAAGAATGACCTGTTGGTTTACCGGGGCCGCTACTACCAGATCGGCGTGGGGCATAAGGAATATGTCGCTGAAAAAGTGATGGACGAGGACTACTACATCCTGACTCTGGCAGCCATCGCCCGGGAGCTGAGCAGAGAAAACCTGACGGAAGCCAGCGTGTATCTGGCAGTCGGCCTGCCATTGTCCTGGGCTAAGAAACAGGGGGCAGCGTTCCGGGCCTATCTACTGCGGAACAGCAGTACAGAATTTGATTTCTGGGATAAACATTACCGCATCCGCTTTGTAGGAGCTGGTGTGTTTCCGCAAGGATATGCGGCGGTTGTACAGAATATGGAGACATTCACAGGCAGTCATATGCTCTGCGACATTGGAAACGGTACCATGAACATCCTGCTGATCATCGACCGGAAGCCGGATGGACGGCAGATGTTTACGGAAAAATACGGTGTTCAGCAGTGCATTCTCGCCATGCGGGAGGCTTTGATGCGGGAACACAATGCCAATCCTGGCGAAAAGATCCTCCATAGATTTCTGCGCAAGGGCACAGCAGGGCTTGATGCGGCCCTGGAAGAAACCATGCGAGCCACAGCGGTGAAATATACCAAGGAGGTCTTTCGTGTGCTTCGGGAGCATGGCTACGATTCACGGCTTATGAAGCTCTATGTGGTAGGCGGCGGAGGCTGTATGCTGAAGAACTTTGCTTCTCTGAATAATACCGCTGTGACCATCAATGACGATATTTGCGCCACAGCAAAGGGGTATGAACATCTGGCATTGCGGGAAATTTCGAAGAATGAAAAATGCCGGAAATAAAGAAAATCACCCTGCGATTGAATACGCATGTCCCGGAAGAAAAGGCGGTCTATGAATTTTTGGCAGATAGAAAGCCCTACCGAAAAATCATAATGGAAGCGGTGGATGCACTGCGCTTTAGGCAGTCGGAGGAAGAACGGCAGAAAATGTATTTACACGAAATCCAGATTGCCGTAGAAAAGTGCTTTCAAAATGTGCACGAACGGCTTCCCGCAATGCCGCAAATTATTTCTCAGCCGGATGATTCCATAGTTCAGCAGTCGGAAGAAGTAGAGGAAGGGATCGATGAATTTCTGGAAAGCTTTTCCCTGTAATTGACGGCAGAAGCGCGCCCCTGGTGCCGTCACGGCTTCTATGCCATGGAATGCCTGTGACGGCACTTTGCCGTCAGGACTTGGCGGGACTATTCGTGATGGATTTCTTCCTGCATCCCAGTGGAACGCACAGCGTTCGACCTGTGTGTTCCATTTTCCCAGCGGAGGACGAGAACCGGGGGGCGCAGGAAAGGTATGTCCTTAAAGATAACGAGCATCGGATTTGTTGGCACAAATCCAGGATCCACACCGCTTCCGGGTGTGGACTATTCCAAAAATCAGGAGGTATATGAAGAAAAACGACACAAGGCTTCAATTGCGGTTGAGCCTGAAAGAGAAAGAAAAAATGGAGCGCAACGCCAGACGTTGCGGTATGAGTGTATCCGGGTATGTCCGGCAATGTTGCCTGGGCCGGGAGCCGAAAGGCAGGCCGCCGGATGTGTTCTGGGAGTTGCTGGAAGAACTGTACGCTATAGCGGCACTTCTCCCAATGCCGGAACAGCAGCGGCTTTCCGGGCTGATTCTGCGGTTACAGGAGGCGGTGTAGATGGCGACTACAAAGCTATGGCATATCCAGGGACGGCTGAAAGATTTGGTGGACTATGTGGAGAATCCGGAAAAGACGGTGAAGCCAGGATTGCAGGATTTCTTCAATGTGTTTTCCTACGCCCAGAATCCAGACAAGACAGCGGACGGCCAATTCGTTACCGCCATCAACTGCCAGAAAGACATTGCCTTGCAGCAGATGATCCTGACGAAACAACGCTACGGAAAGGAGGACGGTTATATTGCGTGGCACGGCTACCAGAGCTTCAAGCCGGGAGAAGTCACGCCGGAACAGTGCCACGCTTTGGGGGTGGAACTGGCAAGGCAGATGTGGGGGGATCGGTTTCAGGTCATTGTTACCACCCATCTGGACAAGGAGCATCTGCATAACCACTTTTGCATTAACTCCGTGTCTTTCAAGGACGGCGGCAAGTACAATTTTTCCAAGAAAGAGTTAAAGCGTCTGCGGGATATCTCTGACCGCCTGTGCCGGGAGCATGGTCTATCAGTGGTGGAGCATCCCCACAAAGCCCCATCCCGGCAGGTGTGGTTGGATGAACAGGCAGGAAAATCCACCCGGTACAACATCTACCGGGCGGATGTGCGGAAAGCCATCGACTGTAACGCCACCGGGAAACAGGTCGTACAGCACCTGCGGAAGATGGGATACATTGTAGATACCGGAGGAGCGAATCTGAAAATCCGCTTGCCCCAGTATCCGCATTTTACCCGACTGGACACACTGAATCCAAGATGGACCAATAAGAGCCTGGAACACCTGATTTATGACCGGGACATATCCGAGTTTGGCCGCCTGGAACGCCCGCAGGTGCTTGAAATCCCGGACTGGTTGAAAACAGTATGGTACACTTGGTACATGTACTTTCCAATTCACAATTATTTTTAGAAGGGAATGAAACACATGAAAAGAACAGAAACAGAAAAATATTTTGAAAAGGATGGTGCTGCTGGTTGAAATACGAGGTTCCCATTTGGGAAAAAGCAAATCTGACCTTTGAAGAAGCGGCAGCCTATTTTGGCATCGGCATTAACAAGCTGCGGGATTTGACCAGTAATGATAATTGTCCGTATGTTTTGTGGATTGGCTCCAAACGGCTGATAAAGCGCCGAGCCTTTGAACGGTATCTGGAAACGGCATTTTCTGTTTGATTTTTATATTTTGCTGTGGAAAATGGGGCCTGGATATGATAAAATAATCCTGTCAATTCAGGCTCTTTCCACAGCGGAAAGGAGTTTGACAATGTCCGCAAAGAGAAAGGATAAAAAAGGCCGTGTTCTTCGGACAGGAGAGAGCCAACGCAAAGATCTTACTTATCAATACCGTTACACAGATTCCAGTGGGAAACGGCATACGGTGTATGCGCCAACGCTGGATGGGCTTCGCGAGAAAGAGAAAGAAATCAACAGCGCTGAAAATGCGGGAGCCAGCTACAACGATGGCGGGATTACCGTAATTGAATTGCTGGAGCGCTATATCAGCCTGAAGCAGGGTGTCCGCTACGCAACGACAGTCGGCTACGGATTTGTTCTAAGTCTTGTGAAAAAAGAAGCTTTTGGACAGCGAAGAATCCGGGATATCAAACCCTCTGACGCAAAGCTCTGGTTCATGAAGCTGCAAAAGGACGGCAGGGGCTACAGTACCATTACCAGCGTCCGCGGCGTTGTGAAGCCCGCTTTTCAGATGGCCTACGAGGAAGAAATTCTGCGCAGAAATCCCTTTGACTTCAAGCTGTCCGACGTGGTGAAGAATGACTCCAAGAAGCGAATCGCACTGACCCAGGAGCAAAGGGATACCTTCATGGGCTTTATCAAGGGTGACAAGCATTTCAGCCGATACTACGATGAGTTCACGGTGCTGCTGGAAACGGGAATGCGCGTCAGTGAGATGTGCGGGCTTACCAGGGAACAGCTGGATTTTGCCAATCGACGCATCTGGGTGGATCACCAGCTTGTCCGTATGTCAGATGGGACGCTCTTTGTAGAGAAAACCAAAACCGAAAGCGGATGCCGTTTCCTGCCTATGACAGACAATGTCCGAGATGCTCTGCAACGTATCCTTGCGAATCGGAAGAAACCGGACATTGAATACTGTGTGGATGGGTATAGCGGCTTTCTGCTTCTGGACAAGAACGGAAAGCCCTGCGTGGCGATGCACATTGAGCATCATATGCAGTGGGCTATGAAGAAGTACCGAAAGCTCCATCCTGACGATCCGTTTCCAACCATCACGCCCCATGTTCTGCGGCACACCTTTTGCACCAATATGGCCAATGCCGGAATGGCAATCAAGGACCTGCAATACCTGATGGGACACTCGGATGCAGATGTGACATTGAATGTCTATACCCATGCTTCCTATGCCCACGCGGAGTCCGCCATGCGGAAGATATTACAGTTCCAGCCGAATGGAAAGACGCAAAAGTTCGGCTGAGGTTACACCAAATTTACACCAATTGGCCATAGAACGGTAAAGAGATGTAACGGGTTATACATCAACGAAATTCTGAAAAGCGAAACTTTTTGACTTATAAAGCAATATAAAAGGAAGAAAACAATGATAAAAATCTTATTTATCTGCCACGGCAATATTTGCCGCAGTCCTATGGCGGAGTATATTCTAAAGGACATGGCCGTGCGGGCGGGAGTGGCCGACCGGTTTGAGATTGACTCCGCCGCGGTGAGCCGGGAGGAGATCGGTAACCCCGTCTACCCGGCTGCACGCCGGGAATTGGGACGGCACAGCGTTTTCTGCGGCGATCACACCGCACGGCAGGTGACCGCCGCGGATTTGCGCTATTTTGACCGGCTTTATTATATGGATAGCAGCAACGCCCGGCTCCTGAGGCGGCTGCTTCCCGACGACCCGGAGAAGATCCGGCCGCTGCTTGACCGGGACGTGGCCGATCCCTGGTATACGGGGGATTTTGGCAAAACATGGGACGACCTTGTAGAGGGCTGCACTCAGATTATGGAGGAATTTGGATGAATCAGGAAATCTTAGAGGAAAAGCTGGCGGAGCTGCCCCTGTACTGCTACCAGTTCTTCGATCCGCAGGAGCTGGAATTTTCCCAGCGCGTCCGGTGGATCTGCGAGCACGAATGCCCCATGTACGGCAAAAGCTGGGCGTGCCCTCCCGGCGTCGGCAGCGTGGAGACATGTCAGGAGAAGTGTATGCGCTACAAAAACTGCCTGATGATCGCCACCGTCACGGAGGTCCCCGACATCGCTGACATCACCCAGACCCTCGCTACCCGCACCGACCACGAGAACATCACCAATCAGGTGGGCGGCTTCTTCCGGGAACAGGGTGTGGAACCTTATATCCTGTCCACGGAATCCTGCGCCATCTGCCCCCGGTGCGCCATCGAGGACGGCCTGCCTTGCCGCCACCCGGAGCGGATGCACCCCTGCGTGGAAAGTCAGGGCATCAACATTATTCCCACGCTGGAGCGCTGCGGGATCGAGTTCCAGTACGGGGACAATGTTGTGACGTGGATTTCTTTGCTGCTTTTTTGAAAAAATGCCGGGGCAGTGCCGTATCCATGCGGCGCTGCCCGGATTTTTTTGTATTTGCCTATTGACAAAGGGAGAAATGCGATGTATACTGATATCAACAAATGAGCGTATGCTCATATATACATTTAATTAGGGAGGCATTCCCATGGTGAAGAAAGTATATCGGGTAGAGAATCTGGACTGCGCCAACTGCGCATCGAAGGTGGAAGCGGCGCTTAATGCCCTCCCGGAGGTGCAGGAAGCGGTACTTACCTATGCCACAATGCAGCTTCGGATTACCGCTGAAGACCCCGACGCCCTGCTCCCCAAATTGCAGGAGGCCGCTCAGAAAGTGGAGCCGGAGGTGGAATTCTACCCCAGAGACGGCGCTCACACCCACCACAACCACACCGGCGAACATGAGCATCATCATGATTGCTGCTGCGGTCACGAGCATCATCACGACCACGATCACGAACATGAGCATTGCCACGACCACGCTCATGACCATCATCACGATGATGACCATGAGCATGAACACGAACACCATCACAACCATGAACATACCCACGAGCACAGCCATGACCACGGTCACGAGCACGGCGGCGAGGAGTCGGAAGACATGAAGCCAATTCTGGTCGGTGCGGTTCTGTTTGTGGTGGGTCTGGTGCTGGACCATTTCGGACTGAAATGGCCGACGCTGGGTGTGTGCCTCGTGGCATATGTCCTGCTGGGCAGGGAAGTCATTGTGACGGCCGTAAAGAACCTTGCCCGGGGCCAGATGCTGGACGAGAACTTTCTGATGGCCCTTGCCTCCATCGGCGCGTTCTTCACCGGCAGCTTTACCGAGGCCGTCGGCGTCATGCTGTTCTACCGCGTCGGCGAATATTTTGAAGACAGAGCCGTCGCCCGCAGCCGCAGCCAGATTATGGAAGCCGTTGACCTGCGCCCCGAGGTGGTGCAGCTGGTGGACGGGGAAGCGGTGCGGGAAATTCCCGCGGGAGAAGCCAAAATCGGCGACATCGTGCTGGTTCGTCCCGGCGACCGTATCCCGCTGGACGGCATCGTGGTCAGCGGCAGCAGCCGCATTGATACCGCCCCCATCACCGGCGAGCCGGTGCCGGTTTCCGTAGCCGAGGGAGACAGCGTGGTCTCCGGCTGCGTCAATACCACAGGTCAGCTCACCGTCCGGGTGGAAAAGCCCCTGTCCGAATCCATGGTCACCCGCATTCTGGACAGCGTGGAAAACGCCGCTGCCAGCAAGCCCAAGATCGACCGCTTCATCACCCGTTTCGCACGGGTCTACACCCCCATCGTAGTAGGCGCCGCCGTGCTGACGGCGATCATTCCCTCCCTCATCACCGGCGACTGGGGCAAATGGGTCTACACCGCTCTGACATTTCTGGTCATGAGCTGCCCCTGCGCTCTGGTTCTCAGCGTGCCGCTGGCCTTCTTCGCCGGTATCGGCGCGGGCAGCAAGCGGGGGATCCTGTTTAAGGGCGGCCAGTCCATGGAGGCCATGAGCAAGATCAAGGCCGTCGTCATGGATAAGACCGGCACCATCACCAAGGGCGACTTTACCGTGCAGAAGATCGTAGGTGGCGACGAGCTGCTGGAACTCTGTGCCGACTGCGAGCAGCAGTCCACCCACCCCATCGCCGAGAGCATCGTCGCGGCGGCCAAGGCGCGGAATATGGAGCTGCGCCGTCCCGAGGAGCTGGAAGAGCTGGCCGGACGGGGCATCCGGGCGAAGCTGGACGGCAAGGAAATTCTCTGCGGCAACGAGCGGCTGCTGACGGAGAAGGGCGTGTCCTTCCCCAAGTCCAGGGAATACGGCACCAAGGTGCTGGTGGCGGTGGACGGCGTTTATCAGGGCTACCTGCTCATCGCCGACACCATCAAGACCGGCGCGGAGAACGCCGTCCGTGCCCTGCGGGACAGCGGCATCGAGACCGTGATGCTCACCGGCGACACCGAGGAATCGGCCAAGGCCGTTGCCGGAGCCGTGGGTATCCGGGAAGTCCACGCGGGACTGCTGCCCCAGCAGAAGCTTGAGCGGCTGCAATCCATCCGGGAGACCAAGGGCGCGGCCATGTTCGTCGGCGACGGCATCAACGACGCCCCCGTGCTGGCCGGTGCGGACGTAGGCGCGGCCATGGGCAGCGGCGCGGACGCGGCCATCGAGGCGGCGGACGTGGTGTTCATGACCTCCGACGTGGCGGCGGTGCCGCAGGCGCTCCGCATTTCCAGACAGACCGCCCGGATTGCGTGGCAGAATGTGGTGTTCGCTCTGGCGGTGAAGCTGGCGGTCATGATCCTCGGCCTGTGCGGCTATGCCTCCATGTGGCTGGCGGTGATCGCCGATTCCGGCGTGGCGCTGCTGTGCGTCCTGAATTCCATTCGCATCTTATATAAGAAGTAACATCCGCGGCGCCGTCACCCAAAAAGTGGCGGCGCCGCCTGCAAATCGGTAAAAACGGCCGCAAATCCCGGGATAGCCGAAATAATCACCAAAACAGCGCACCGAAAATTGTTGAATATGCAGAACTTTCAAAAAAGAAAAAATTTCAGTTGCACTTTTGGATAAAGTGCGCTATGATGTTGGCATGGAAACGTTGGAATCGTTTCCAAACCACCATCCGGCTCTGCCGGAACGAAAATAGGAGGAAACACAAATGAAAAAGCTGATTGCATTGCTGCTGGCAGTTGTCATGGTAATGGGTCTGGCCGCCTGCGGCTCCAAGACCACTACCGAGACCAAGGCTCCCACCGAAGCCAAGGTTGACACTCCCGCCACCGAGGCCAAGACCGACGCGCCCGCCGCTGCCGGTTCCGTCTACTACCTGAACTTCAAGCCCGAGTTCGACCAGGCTCTGCAGGGTCTGGCCGCCAGCTACACCGAGAAGACCGGCGTGCCTGTCAAGGTCGTAACCGCTGCTTCCGGCGACTACTCCAACACCCTGAACGCCCAGATGGGCAAGGACGGCGCTCCCACCATCTACAACATCGGCAACATGTCCGGCCTGAAGGACTGGGATGAGTACGCTCTGGATCTGACCGGAACGCCTCTCGCCGGTGAGCTGACCACCAACGACTTCAACCTCTACAACGAGGCCGGTGAGCTGAAGGCCATGGGCTACTGCTACGAGACCTTCGGTATCATCGTCAACACCAAGCTGCTGGCCGATGCCGGCCACTCTCTGGATGAGATCAAGGACTTCGCGTCCCTGAAGGCCGTCGCTGACGACATCCACGCCCGCGCCGCTGAGTTGGGCTTCGACGCCTTCTCCTCCGCCGGCCTGGAAGGCTCCTCTTCCTGGCGCTTCTCCGGTCACCTGGCCAACATGCCCCTCTACTATGAGTTCCGTGACGACGGCGTGAAAGAGCAGCCCGCCGAGATTAAGGGCACCTACCTGGACAACTTCCGCAACATCTGGGATCTGTACATCACCGATTCCGCCGCTGACCCCACCACTCTGTCCGCCGCCACCGGCGACCAGTCCGAGGCTGAGTTCGGCGAAGGCAAGGCTGTCTTCTATCAGAACGGCACTTGGGAGTACGCGGCCCTGACCGCCGACAAGTTCAACCTGAACCCCGACGAGATCGCCATGATCCCCATCTACTGCGGCGTTGACGGCGAAGAGAAGGCCGGCCTGTGCTCCGGCACCGAGAACTGCTGGGCGATCAACAGCCAGGCCAAGGAAGAGGACATCCAGGCTTCTCTGGACTTCCTGTATTGGCTGGTCACCGATCCCGACGCTTCCGCTGTCGTGGTCGAGCAGCTGGGCGGTGTTCCCTTCAAGAGCTGCCCCGCTTCCGCCAACAAGTTCATCGTTGACGGCAACGATCTGCTGGCTAAGGGCAACTACGCTGTGACCTGGGCGTTCAACTACACCCCCAACGTGGACTCCTGGAGAGCTACCGTTGTCACCGCTCTGGCCGCTTACTCCGCTGATCCCACCGACGCCAACTGGGAAGCTGTTAAGACCGCTTTCGTTGACGGCTGGGCCATCGAGTACAAGACTGTGAACGGCTGATCGGCACACCACAACTGAAACCCAGAGGGGCGGGCGGTAAGCCCGCCCCTTTGAATGTCCCGGCCTGCACAGGGTGGGAGGGTACGTCGGCTTTTGGGCGGATGCAGCCTCCTGTCCTGCGCGGCAGCACCGGAACGCAGTTCCGTTCTGACACGGTTATTTTGGTAAGCAGCCAAATATAATAAAAATACAATACAGGAAAGCGAGGGAATCTCATTGAGCAAAAAAAATGACGGCGCCGGGCTGAACAGCCGACTGATCCGCCGTCCCATTCAGCGGTGGGCGCCGCTGTTCATCCTCCCCGTGTTCGCTGCCTTCTGCATCGGCTTCGTCTGGCCGTTTTTGCAGGGCATCTACCTGTCCTTCTGCACCTTCAATATTCCCAAGGATGCCAAATGGGTCGGCCTGACGAATTATTCCAAAATCTGGACGGACGTCAGCTTCTGGAACGCCTTCAAGAACACCGCATTTTTTGCCGTGGTCTCCATTCTCCTGATCAATGTGCTGGCCTTCTTCATCGCCTATGCCCTGACCCAGAAGATGCGCGGCTCCAACCTGTTTCGCACCGTGTTCTTCATGCCCAACCTGATCGGCGGCGTGGTGCTGGGCTACATATGGAGCATGATTTTTGACGGCATTCTGCGGAACTATTCCACCTACCTCACCGCCAACGCCACCTACGGCTTCTGGGGTCTGGTCATTCTGGTGGCCTGGCAGCAGATCGGCTATATGATGATCATCTACATTGCCGGACTTCAGGCAGTTCCCGGAGACATGCTGGAGGCCGCCGAAATTGACGGCGCCAGCGGCAGCCAGACGCTGTTCAGGGTCATCATCCCCAACGTGATGCCCTCCATCACCACCTGCACCTTCCTGACTCTGACCAACTCCTTCAAGCTGTTCGACCAGAACCTGGCGCTGACCGGCGGCCTGCCCAGCATTATTCAGAACGGCGCGAAGTTCAACCAGACAGAGCTGCTGGCGCTGAACATTTACTCCACCTACAACATCAATAAGAATTGGCACGGCGTTGCCCAGGCAAAGGCTGTTATCTTCTTTATTCTGGTGGCCGTTCTGGCCATTGCCCAGCAGGCCGCGACCCGCCGCAAGGAGGTGCAGCAGTGATGCGTAAAGACAGAATGAAAACCAAAGAGTATTCCACCGGCAGCACGGTGCTGACCGTTGCCTTCGTGCTGATCTGCCTTGTGTGGATCATGCCCATTTACGAGGTTGTCGTCAACTCCCTGAAGTCCAACAATGCCATCAATCTGGACGTGTTTGCCCTGCCCAATTCGGAGAGCTTCGTGGGCTTTGCCAACTATGTCAAGGGTATGACCTTCGGCAATTACCCCTTCCTCAAGTCCGTGGGCTACAGCCTGTTCATCAGCGTGGTTTCCACGGCGCTGATCCTGCTGTGCTGCTCCATGGCGGCGTGGTACATTGCCCGGGTGCGGAGCGGCTTTGCCAAGTTCTTCTACTATCTGTGCCTGTTCTCCATGATCGTCCCCTTCCAGATGGTCATGTTCACCCTGACCTCCACCGCTGACTCCCTGAAGCTGAACACCCCCTGGACGATTCCTGTGATCTATCTGGGCTTCGGCGCGGGTCTTGCCATCTTCATGTTCGTGGGCTTCGTCAAGAGCCTGCCTCTGGAAATCGAGGAAGCGGCGTCCATTGACGGCTGCGGTCCCGTGCGCACCTACTTCAACGTGGTGCTGCCCATGCTGAAGCCCACCCTCATTTCCGTGGGTATTCTGGAACTGATGTGGGTCTGGAACGACTATCTCCTGCCGTATCTGGTTCTGGACATCACCAAGTACCGCACCATCCCCATCCACGTCCAGTACCTGAAGGGTAGCTATGGCACCGTGGATCTGGGCGCGACCATGGCGGTCATCATGATGGCCATTCTGCCCATCATCATTGTCTACCTGTTCTGCCAGAAGTACATCATCAAGGGCGTCGCTGCCGGCGCGGTGAAGGGATAATCTCTTCTAACTGATTTTATACCCACCGGCCGTGTAAACAGCCGGTGGGCATTTCAAAGATTCCGAAAAGAGAGGGGCGGCGGATGCCATGACAATCAAAGATCTGGCTGCAAAGACCGGCTATGCCGTCGGCACCGTTTCCCGGGCGCTGAACAACCATCCCAACGTCAGCGAGCGGGCAAGGCAGGAAATCCTGGAGGCCGCCGCCGAAAGCGGCTTTCAGCTGAACGTCAACGCCAAGCAGCTCAAGCAGCACCACTCCACCACCATTCTGGTGGTGGTCAAGGGTATCGGCAACGAGCTGTTCGGGGAGATGGTGGAGTCCATCCAGACCCTGATCGCCCAGACCCACTACCAGCTGGTGGTGGACTACATGGACGAGGACGAAAACGAAGTGCGCCGAGCCGCGCAGCTGTGCCGGGAAAAGAAGCCTCTGGGCATCCTGTTCCTCGGCGGCAACAACGAGAATTTCATCCGGGATTTCGGGGGCATTGACGTTCCCTGTGTCGTGGTCACCAACGACGCCTCCATGCTGTCCTTTGACAACCTGTCCAGTGTCTCCACCGACGACCGGGAGGCCGCGTGCAGCGCCATGGATACGTTGATTCGCCTGGGACATAGCCGTATTGCCATCATCGGCGGCGACCGGGCCATTTCCGACACCAGCCGTCTGCGCTACGAGGGCTGTATGCAGTCCTTCACTGCCCACGGCATCCCCTTCGACCCCAAGCGGGACTATCAGGGCGTGCGCTATTCCTATCAGGCGGGGTATCAGGCGACCAAGGCGCTGCTGGATAAGGGCTGCCGGTTCACCGCGATTTTCGCCACCGCCGACGTGATGGCCATCGGCGCCATCCGCGCCTTGCAGGACAACGGCCTGCAGGTGCCGGAGGACGTGTCGGTCATGGGCGTGGACGGCCTGCCGCTGAGCAGCTTCCTGGTGCCGAGACTGGCCACCGTCCGTCAGACCGTTTCCCTGCTGGCAAAGCGCAGCGTGGAAATTCTGCTGGGGAATATCGAGCGGAACGCGCCCGCCTGTCACGAGACGGTACCCTTTGAGATCCTCTCCCGGGAGAGCATCCGGGAAATTTCACACTGATAATCCATTAAAATGCTCAATTCTGAATTGAGCATTTTAATGAACGATCACATATCACAGATGCTGTTTTTCGATAAGAACGTAAAGCGGTATCAATTAAGGAGACCATTGCAATGCGCGAAAGCGGAATTTTGATGCATATTACCTCCCTGCCGGCCCCTTACGGCATCGGCACCATGGGAAAGGACGCCTATGCCTTTGTGGACTTTCTGGTCAGGGCCGGACAGCGGTACTGGCAGATCTTGCCCCTGACTCCCACCGGCTACGGCGATTCCCCCTATCAGTCTCTGGGCGCCTGCGCAGGCAACCATTATCTCATCGATCTGGACAGGCTGGCAGACGAGGGGCTGCTGAAAAAAGAGGAAATCCAGAACATTCCATGGGGCAGCAATCCGGCACGGGTGGATTTCGGCGCCATGTACGCCCACCGGATGAACGTGCTGCGGCTGGCGTTTCAGCGGTTTGCACCGGATGAAGCCTACGAAACATTCGTGGAGCAGAACCGGAGCTGGCTGGAAGACTATGCTCTGTTCACGGCGTTGAAGGACACCCTGGGCGGCAAGCCATGGCTGGACTGGCCGGAGGCTCTGCGCCTGCGCAAGGCCGACGCGCTGGCGGAAAAGCGCCGGGAGCTGTCCGATGAGATCCGGCTGCAATACTTTGTTCAGTACGAATTTGACAGGCAGTGGAAGGCGCTGCGCAGCTACGCCAATGCCAAGGGCGTCCGCATTATCGGCGACGTTCCCATTTACGTGCCGCTGGATTCGGCGGACGTGTGGGCAAATCCGGAACTCTTCCAGCTGGACGAAAGCCGCCATCCGGAACAGGTGGCGGGCTGCCCCCCGGATTCCTTCACCGCGGACGGTCAGCTCTGGGGCAACCCAATTTACGACTGGAAAAAGATGGCGCAGACTCACTATTTCTGGTGGATTCAGCGCCTGACGGCCGCCGGGAAGCTGTACGACGTCATCCGTCTGGATCATTTCCGCGGCTTTGAAAGCTACTGGTCGGTGCCCGCAGGAGATACCACCGCGCGGAACGGCAAGTGGGTGAAAGGCCCCGGAATGGACTTCATCCGCACCATTCAGCAGGCTCTGCCCAATCTGGAATTCATTGCCGAAGATCTGGGCTTTATCACCCCCGAGGTGCGGAAGTTGCAGCAGGACTCCGGCTATCCCGGCATGAAGGTTCTGGAATTTGCCTTCGACTCCCGGGAGGAAAGCGACTACATGCCCCACCTGTACCCCGTGGACTCCGTGTGCTACACCGGCACCCACGACAACGTGACTCTCAAGCAGTGGTTTGACGAAGCCGCGCCGGAGGATGTGGCCTGCGCGAAAACCTATCTCGGACTGAACCGGGAGGAGGGCTATATCCGGGGCATGATTCGCGGCTGCATGGGTTCCGTGTCCCGGCTGTGCGTGGTGCAGATGCAGGACTATCTGGAACTGGGCAAGGAAGCTCGGATGAACTTTCCCGGTACGCTGTCCAGCGCCAACTGGACGTGGCGCGCGGAAAAGGGCTTCGGCTCCGACGCTCTGGCCGCGAGAATTTACGCTGCCACAAAGCTGTACGGACGCGTGGGGAAATAACGGATTTCCCTTGCGGAACAAGGAAAAACTGCTCTGAACCATAATGTAGCGAAATTTCACCGGGAACCGGGATTTTGTCCGGGTTCCCGGTTGATTTTTTGGAAACGTTTTTTCTTGCATCGGCGGGGATTTTTCCGAAAAAACGGCACAAATTATGCGAGTTTCTGCATTATTCACAAAATTCTGCCCCAATGTCCATTTTTTATGTGAATACTATAAAAAGTTGAAAATTAACATTTTTTCCGATTGATTTTACCGCCCGTTTGACTTACAATAGAAGACGAGCGGATTTTGAGAAAACAGTCCGACGCGACTGCCACCGGGGTGATGTGCATGCCGAATATTGTTCTGGTGGAACCGGAGATACCGCAGAACTGCGGCAATATCGCCCGCACATGCGCCGCAACAGGCTGCCGTCTGCACCTGATCCGGCCGCTGGGCTTTGACATCTCCGAAAAGGCCGTCCGCCGTGCGGGTCTGGATTACTGGCACATGGTGGAGGTTCGGGACTACGAAAATCTGGAGGACTTCTTCGCGAAGAATCAGGTGGAGGAAATGTGGTGCTTGTCCACGAAAGCGCCGAGGAGCTATACCGAGGCTGCCTTTCACGACGGCTGCTACCTGTTTTTCGGGAAGGAGACTAAGGGACTTCCGGAGGACTTCCTTCGGGCGCACTACGACGCGTGTGTTCGCATTCCCATGCGTCCGGATGCCCGGAGCCTGAACCTGAGCAATGCGGTTGCCGTCACCGTCTACGAGGCACTGCGTCAGCTGTCGTTTCCCAATTTGCGCGACTTTGGTAAAATGCGGGAGTGACCTCCCGAGAATATGGAGGAGTTATCATGAACTACAATAAAAAGTCCATCGAGGACATCGACGTAGCCGGCAAGCGGGTCCTGTGCCGCTGCGACTTCAATGTTCCCACCAAGAACGGCGTCATCACCTCCGACAAGCGGATTGTCGCCGCCATGCCCACCATCAAGTATCTGGTTGACCACAACGCAAAGGTCATCCTCTGCTCCCACATGGGCAAGCCCAAGGGCGAATGGAAGCCCGAGCTGAGCCTGAAGATCGTGGCGAAGCGCATCAGCGAGCTGCTGGGCAAGGAAGTCATCATGGCCGCCGATGTGGCAGGCGAGGACGCCAAGGCCAAGGCCGCCGCGCTGAAGAACGGCGACGTGATGCTGCTGGAGAACACCCGGTTTGAGAAGGGCGAGACCAAGAACGATCCCGCGCTGAGCAAGGCGCTGGCTTCCCTTGCGGATATTTTCGTCAACGACGCTTTCGGCACTGCCCACCGCGCCCATTCTTCCACCGCCGGTGTGGCCGATTATCTGCCCGCCGTCAGCGGCTTCCTCGTTCAGAAGGAAGTTTCCATCATGGGCAAGGCCCTGTCCGACCCCGAGCGTCCCTTCGTCGCTGTTCTGGGCGGCGCAAAGGTCTCCGACAAGCTGAATGTCATCAATAACCTGCTGGAAAAGGTGGACACCCTGATCATCGGCGGCGGCATGGCCTATACCTTCCTTGCCGCCAAGGGCTACGCCGTTGGCAAGTCCCTGCTGGACGAGAGCAAGATCGACTACTGCAAGGACATGATGGCCAAGGCGGAAGCCAAGGGCGTCAAGCTGCTCCTGCCTGTGGACGTGGTCGTTGCCGATTCCTTCCCCGACCCCATCGACGGCCCCATCGACGTTACCACCGTTGACGCCGCTGCCATCCCCGCCGACAAGGAAGGTCTGGACATCGGCGAGAAGACCTGCGCTCTGTTTGCTTCCGCGGTGAAGGGTGCAAAGACCGTTGTCTGGAACGGCCCCATGGGCGTGTTTGAGAATCCCACTCTGGCCAAGGGCACCATCGCCATGGCGCAGGCTCTGGCAGATTCCAGCGCCACCACCATCGTCGGCGGCGGCGACAGCGCTGCGGCCTGCGAGCAGCTGGGCTTTGCCGACAAGATCACCCACATTTCCACCGGCGGCGGCGCTTCTCTGGAATTCCTGGAAGGTCTGGAGCTGCCCGGCATCGCCTGCCTGGAAGACAAGTAATCCGGGAATCGAGTTTCTATTAACATCCCTATCAATAAAAGGAGAAATGGAATCATGAACAGAAAATACCGTAAGACCGTTATCGCCGGCAACTGGAAGATGAACAAGACCCCCTCCGAGACCAAGGAGTTTATGACCCAGCTGAAGGCCATTCTGCCCAAGGGCCGCTGGTGCGACGTGGCTCTGTGCGTTCCCGCCGTGTGCATTCCCGCCGCTGTCCGCGCCATGCGTGAGACCCGGGTAGGCATCGGCGCCGAGAACTGCAACGCCAACGCCTCCGGCGCTTACACCGGTGAGATTGCCACCAATATGCTGGTGGACGCCGGCTGCAAGTACGTCATCATCGGCCACTCCGAGCGCCGCGCCATGGGCGAGACCGACGCCGATGTCAACGCCAAGGTTCTGGCTGCTCTGAACGCCGGTCTGACCCCCATCATGTGCTGCGGCGAGAGCCTTGAGCAGCGCCAGAGCGGCATCACCACCGAGTGGATCACCATGCAGATCAAGCTGGGTCTGGCTGGCGTTCCCGAGGACAAGATCCGCAAGGTCATCATCGCCTACGAGCCCATCTGGGCCATCGGCACCGGCCTGACCGCCACTCCCGAGCAGGCGGAAGAGGTCTGCGAGAACATCCGTACCGTGGTGCGCAAGCTGTACTCCTCCAAGAACGCCCGCGCGATCTCCATCCTGTACGGCGGCTCCATGAACGACAAGAACGCCTTCGAGCTGCTGGCACAGCCCGACATCGACGGCGGTCTGATCGGCGGCGCGTCTCTGGTTCCCGAGAAGTTTGTCAAGATCATCGAGGCTGCCAACCAGCCCACTGTGTAACTTTACCCTGTAAAGATGGGCAGCCGCGAACAAAAGCGGCTGCCCATCTTTGCCCCTTATTTCAATTGGAGGTGTATTGATGAAGACACTTCTTCTGTCTGCGCAGGACAAGGCAACTCCGGAAATCGCCGCGAACCTGATCCGTCAGGGGGAGCTGGTGGCGATCCCCACGGAGACGGTTTACGGTCTGGGCGCAAACGGTCTGGACGAAGCTGCCGTGACGAAAATTTTTGAAGCCAAGGGTCGTCCTCAGGACAACCCTCTCATTCTGCATATCTGCGGTGCGGAGCAGATCGAACTGTTCTGCCACGACGTACCTGCGGCGGCCTATGAGCTGGCGAAGGAATTCTGGCCGGGACCGCTGACCATGGTGCTGCCCGCACGGGACTGCGTCCCCCGGCGCACCACCGGGGGACTTTCCACCGTGGCCGTCCGCTGCCCGGACAATGCCGTGACCCGGGAGATCATCCGCCTTGCGGGGGTTCCCATTGCCGCGCCCTCCGCCAATATTTCCGGAAAGCCCTCCACCACCACCGCCCAGCATGTCCTCCACGACCATGACGGGAAAATCGCCGCCATCGTGGACGGTGGTGCCTGCCGGGTGGGGGTGGAGTCCACCATCGTGGATTTGACGGAAGACCGCCCCCGGCTGCTGCGCCCCGGCGGGATCACCCCGGAGCAGCTGATCTCCGTTCTGGGGGATCTGGTCATCGACAAGGCTGTTACCGCCCAGATCGACAAGGACGCCGTGGTGAAAGCCCCCGGCATGAAATACCGCCATTACGCCCCGGCGGAGCCGGTGGTCATCGTCTCCGGAAGCCGGGAAAAGGCCGCCGCCTACATCCGCCGCCATTTCACCCCCGGCGACCGGGTGCTGTGCTTTGAAGAAGAGCTGCCCCTGTACGCCGGGTGCAGCCCCCTGTCCTACGGCCGGGAGGCGGACGTCAACACCCTGTCCGCCGGCTTGTTTGCCGCCCTGCGGGAACTGGACGACCCACACATTCATCAGGTCTATGCCCGGTGCCCGGTGGGGGGCGGTGTGGCCTACGCCGTGCAGAACCGGCTGAAAAAGGCCGCGGCGTTCCACATTGTGGACGCGGAGGAGGAAGCATGATTCTCGGCATCACCGGCGGCACCGGCTGCGGAAAAACCACCCTGCTGAACGTTCTGAAGGAGCGGGGCGCGGTGGTTCTGGACTGCGACGCCATCTACCACGAGCTGCTGACGCGGGACGCGTCCCTCCTTGCGGCCATCGAAGAACGCTTCCCCGGCACGGTGGAGGACGGCGTTTTGCAGCGGAAAAAACTTGGGAATCTGGTATTTTCCCACAAAAACGCCCTGCTGGATTTGAACAGAATCACCCACGCCGCCGTGAAGCGGGAGGTGCTTCGCCGCCTTTCGGAAAAGCCCGCCCTTGCTGCCATCGACGCTATCGCCCTGTTTGAGGGCGGGCTTGCCGGGCTTTGCGACGTGACGGTCGCCGTCACCGCCCCGGTGGAAGACCGGGTTCGCCGCCTCATGCGCCGGGACGGTATTCCGGAAGACTATGCCCGCCGCCGCATCGCCGCCCAGCCGGACGAGAGCTGGTTCCGGGAAAAATGCGGCTTTGTGTTGGAAAACACCGGGTCAGTGTCGGAATTTCGGGAAAAATGCCTTGCGTTTTTGCGGGGAATTGGTATAATGGACGCAGCGAGCGAGCGCCGTAAGTCCCTGCAATGCACCGTCCACCCGACGGGAACGCTGGGAACATATACCTTCGTTGTCGTCTGCTCCCGGTATGATGGGAAGTGGCTTCTCAGCCGGCACAGGGAGCGGGACACATGGGAGACCCAGGGCGGCCACATCGAGCCGGGAGAAACGCCCATGCAGGCTGCCCGACGGGAGCTGTATGAGGAAAGCGGCGTCCGGGACGCGGAGCTTTACCCGGTCTGCGACTACCGCGGCTTCGATTCCCAAAGCAGCGCCAACGGCATGGTGTTTTTCGCGGCGGTTCGCCGTCTGGAACCCCTGCCGGAAAGCGAGATCGGGGAAGTCAGACTGTTTTCGGCGCTGCCGGAAAATCTGACCTACCCCAATGTAACGCCCCGCCTGATGGCGGAGGCGGAAAGAAACATAGGAGGATGCAACATGACCACAGAAGAACTGCGCAATTCCCTGCTGGCGTCGCCCAAGAACGGCTACACCCGGCTCACCGACGGCCAGCGGGATGAAATGGAAGGCTATGCTCAGCGCTACATGGCGTTCATGAGCGAATGCAAGACCGAGCGGGAGGCCACCGCATGGGCCGTTCGGGAAGCCGAGAAGCTGGGCTACAAGCCCTTCGCCCCCGGCATGGAAGCCAAGCCCGGCGACAAAATTTACTACAACAACCGCAATAAGTCCATCGCTTTGGCCGTTGTCGGTACCAAGTCCCTGGGCGAGGGCGCGAACATCTGCGCCGCCCACGTGGATTCCCCCCGGCTGGACATCAAGCCCAATCCCCTGTACGAGGATTCCGAGATCAGCTACCTGAAGACCCATTATTACGGCGGCATCAAGAAATACCAGTGGACGACCATTCCTCTGGCGCTCCACGGCGTGGTGTACCGGGCGGACGGCGCTGTGGTCACGGTCACCATCGGCGAGGACGAGGGCGACCCCATCCTGATGGTTTCCGACCTGCTGCCCCATCTGGCGGCGGATCAGATGCAGAAGCCCGCGGGGAAGGTCATCGAGGGCGAGCAGCTGAACGTGATCCTCGGTTCCGAGCCGCTGGAGGGCGACGGCTCTGACCTCGTGAAGCTGCACATCATGAAGCTGCTGAACGAGAAGTACGGCCTTGTGGAGAGCGACTTCCTCTCCGCCGAGCTGACGGTGGTTCCCGCGGGACGCTGCCGGGAAGCGGGTCTTGACCGCAGCCTGCTCAGCTCCTACGGCCACGACGACCGGGTCTGCGCTTACGCCGAGCTGGAAGCCCTGTTCTCTCTGGACATGCCCGAAAAGACCGCCGTGTGCATTCTGGCCGATAAGGAAGAGATCGGCTCCGTGGGTATTTCCGGTATGCAGAGCCACTACTTTGAACATTTCATGGAGGGGCTGTGTGACGCTCAGGGCGTCAAGCTGTCCGACTGCTTCGCCAATTCCTTCTGCCTGTCCGCCGACGTTTCCAACGCCTTCGACCCCAACTGGCCGGAGACCTGCGACAAGCGGAACAACAGCCAGCTGAACTACGGCGTTGCCATCTGCAAGTACACCGGCTCCCGGGGCAAGGGCGGCGCGTCCGACGCTTCCGCCGAGGCTATGGGTCATGTCCGCTCCACGCTGGACAAGGCGGGCGTCATCTGGCAGATCGCGACTCTGGGCAAGGTAGATCAGGGCGGCGGCGGCACCGTGGCGGCCTACATGGCCAACCGGAATATCGTCACCGTGGACGCGGGCGTGCCGGTGCTCAGCATGCACGCGCCGCTGGAGCTGGTCTCCAAGCTGGACTGCTACGAAACCATGCTGGCCTGCAAGGCGATTTATCTGGCATAAAATCAAGAAGCTCCCTCTTTTCGAGGGAGCTTCTTGCATGTATGAAACTAGAATTCCGGTCCGGTGCAGACGTTCCGGGGTTCCTCCGTGGGGGGAAGTTCCTTGAGCTTCCTGCTGCCGCGTACCGCCAGGACCAGCTCTACGATGGCCCAGATGTGCAGCAGGAAATCCACCAGCTTGCCCATGGGGCTATCATACAGCGCAAAGGTAATGACCACCAGCGCCACGGTATCGACGATGAACAGCACCAGCGCTGCCGTCAGCCAACCGGCGCGCTTCTTGCTCAGCAGCCAGCACAGCAGATACACCGCCACAATGACCAGCGCGATGACCAGACCCGTGTAGGTGAGTGTCCCTTTGACATTCCAGGCACCGTCCACAAAGCCGTTCTCTATGCCCATCCCCACGAATACCAGATAGTACGGTACGGAAGCGGAGAACAGGAAATATGTGTTCGTGTCCAGAATCGTCATGATCAGATTGACCACCGTGAGAATGACGATCAGCAACAGACTGTAACGTCCGTTGGCCACCTGACGCAGCAGGTACTCCCGGGAGTTCTTGTCCACCGGGGTGTTGTTTCTTGCCATAAACTACCATCTCCTTATTTTCGGGTAATTCGCCACTTCATGATACCAGATATTCATGGCAAATGCAACCTTGACTTTTCTGCCGCCAATGTGTATAATAAGAGGAATTTCATAGGACAGTTCGTGACCATCCTGTCGGTAAACAAAACTAGGGATTTCCGATGGGCGCTATGCGCTCATTTTTTTGTTGGGTGTGGTCATGGACTGCTCCCAATTTCTTTTTTGGAGGAACACCATGTCGAAAAATACCAGATTTCTGACCCATGCCGCCGTCATTGCGGCGCTGTACGCTGTACTGACCCACCTGCAGAATGTTCTGCTTCCCGGTTCCACCACATGGGCGATCCAGATGCGCTTGTCCGAAGCGCTGTGTGTGCTTTCCTTTTTCACCCCGGCGGCGATTCCCGGATTGACGGTGGGCTGTCTGGTTTTCAACATCACCTATGCCGCCGCGCTGCCGCTGGATTTTCTCGTGGGCAGTCTTGCGACGCTTCTGGCGGCCGGGGGGATGTGGCTGACCCGGCATGTCACGGTGAAGGGGTATCCTTTGCTTGGGATGGCGATGCCCGCACTGTTCAACGCACTGCTGGTAGGCTGGGAACTGACGGTATACATCGGCGGCGGTTTCTTCCTCAACGCGCTGTACGTGGCGCTGGGAGAGCTGGCAGTGCTCCTGACCTTTGGCACGGCGCTATACTACGCCGTCAAAAAGCGGCATCTGGACACAAAGGTGTTCGGCGCGTAAAGCAATCAAAATTCCCCCGCCGCACGGATGTTCCGACGCGGCGGGGGAAATCTTTACAGCTCCAATTTCAGGTCGTTTTCCCCGATCCAGCCCCATTTCCGGAGGATCAGGCAGAAAACCCAGCTCAGCACCGCCGGAAGAACGAAGCAGATCAGCGCCATGCCCGTCCAGTCCATGACGGTGATGGCCGTCTTTGCGCCGTTGGCAATATCGTTGATCCAGCCCGTGTAAACGCCGATCTGCCCGACAAAGCCGCAGGTGCCCATGCCGGAGGAGACCGCCGTGCCGTTCATCTCCAGATGGAACAGGCATGTGGCAAGCGGCCCCGTGATGGCCGATGCCAGTGTGGGCGGGATCCAGATACGGGGGTTCTTCACAATGTTGGGCATTTGCAGCATGCTGGTGCCGATGCCCTGAGCGACCAGACCGCCCCAGCCGTTTTCCCGGAAGCTCATCACCGCGAAGCCCACCATCTGGGCGCAGCATCCGGCCACGGCGGCGCCGCCGGCAAGCCCTGTCAGTCCCAGCGCCGCGCAGATGGCCGCGGAGGAAATGGGCAGCGTCAGCGCCACGCCCACGGCGACGGACACCACAATACCCATGAAAAAGGGCTGAAGCACCGTTGCCCACTTGATGAAGCTGCCTACGGCGCTGGCCGCCGTACCGATGGGCGCTGCTACCAGACGCGCAATGCCGATGCCGGCCAGAACCGTCACGATGGGCGTCACCAGAATGTCGATTTTGGTCTCCTTTGCCACCAGCTTGCCGCTTTCCGCCGCGACGATGGCGACGACGTATACCGCCAGCGGCCCGCCCGCGCCGCCCATGGCGTTGGCGGCAAAGCCCACGGGGATCAGGGAAAACAGCACCAGCGTCGGGCAGTGCAGCGCAAATCCGATGGCCACGGCAATGCCGGGGCCGACCATGGCGGAGGCAAGGCCGCCGATGGTATAGCCCACTGCGCCCTCACCCTTGCCCACGGTGACGATGATCCGTGTCAAAAACCCGATGCCGAACTGCTGCCCCAGAGTATTGAGGATGGTTCCCACCAGCAGCGTGCAGAACAATCCCTGTGCCATGGCCCCCAGCGCATCGATCCCGTAGCGCTGGAGGGTAAACACCACGTCTTTGCGCGCCAGAAATTGCCTGATCTTCTCCATAGGTACCCCTTCTTTCCAAAGTGTATGAATGTAACCTATTATACAGGAAACCTTTTCCGCACGCAAGCTGAAAGGGAAAGATTCTCCTTGCAAATGCCGTGCATCATGCTAAAATAGAAGAGGAACGTTGCGAGGAGGGATTTGTCATGGATATTTGGAAAGAACTGGAAGCTGAGGGCGTGAACAGGCACCTGCTTGCAGAAGTCCGTTCCTTCCGGGACGCCCACGGCGTGGCGGAGGAAGTACGCGGCCGGATTCCAAGCCCCCGATTTGTATACTACGGCAAGGACGTCTGGGAAGCCGCCGCGGCGGCGGTGCTGTGCGGGGAGAACCTGCTTCTGGCAGGCCCCAAGGCCACCGGCAAAAACGTGCTGGCGGAGAATCTGGCCGCCCTGTTCGGCCGCCCCGTGTGGGACATCTCCATGCACATCAATGTGGACGCGGCGTCCCTCATCGGCACCGATACGCTGAAGGGGGGCGAGGTCTGCTTCCGGGAAGGCCCCGTGTGCCAGTGCGCGAGACTTGGCGGCTTCGGCATTCTGGACGAGGTGAATATGGCGAAAAACGAAGCGCTGGCCGTGCTCCACGCCACGCTGGATTTCCGCCGGGTCATTGACATTCCGGGCTACCGCCGCGTGATGCTGGACGACGCGGCCCGGTTCATCGGCACCATGAACTATGGCTACGCCGGAACCCGGGAGCTGAACGAAGCACTGGTTTCCCGGTTCGTGGTGGTGGATATGCCGGTAATCGGGCAGGACGATCTGTGCAAACTCCTGCTGCGAGGCTTCCCGAGCCTGAAAAAGAGCTGGGCGCAGCAGCTGGCGGCGTTGTTCGACGATCTGCGCGCCAAGTGCAGCAGCGGGGAGATCTCCGCCCGTGCGCTGGATCTGCGGGGACTGCTGACCGCCCTGCGGCTGATGGAACGGGGACTTTCCCCGGAAGCCGCCCTGGAAATGGGCATCATCAACAAGGCATTCGACCCCTTCGAGCGGCAGCTCACCGCCGACGTGGTCTGGGCGCGGGTGCCCAGAACGGCAAAAGCGGACGAGTTCTTCGGAGACTGATATGGACATCGGGGAACAGGAAGCCCGCCGGGCGGACAATCAGATATGGAACGCTGCGGGAATCTATGGCTTCGCCACGGGCAGCCGGGGCTATGAACCCGACGGGGAAGCGTCGCTGTATTTCAACACCGCCATCGGCCTTGTGCGGCAGCTGTATGATTACAAGAAGCTGGAGCTGCTGTTCACCGCTCTGGAGCGCCACTCCGGGGGAGAGCTGCAAAGTGAGCTGCTTTGGCTGGGGCTGGAACGGTGCGCCTATCTCAGGTGCCGGGACGCCCGTCCGGCGCTGACCTTTCTGCGGCAGGACTATGCCCAGCAGCAGTTACAGCAGGATTTTTCCGTGAACAGCGAGCAGGACCGGCTGAAAATCGGCTGGTTCCGCCGGGCGCTGGGTCTGCCCAGCGAGGAATCTGACCGGGAAAAGCAGATTCTGGACGCGCTGGAATTTGACCCCGACTGGGACGCCGAGGCCATCCAGACGCGGATGGAGCAGATCGTCCTCAAGTATTTCGGGCGGAATCTCCGCAACGAAATTGACCACTTCAATTCCAACCGGGTGGATCTGGGTTTCTTTGCCCGGCTGATGCTTCGCCCGGGAGGGCTGCACCGTCTGGGGCAGGCCGCGCCGGAGGGCGGCGTGGGACTGCGTTCTTTGGGGCGGCGCATTTTCGGTTGGCGGGAAGCCCGGAAGGACGATATTCGGAAATACGCCGCCGCGTGCTTCGGCAAGTCCATGCTGACCCCGGCGGAACTGGCGGACGCGGAGCGAACCTGCTGCACCGGCCATCACCGCAACTGTGTGCTGCATTTCACCCGAGGGGAAGCGCTGGAAACCGGGGAGGCACCCACCCGGGAATGGGAGCAGATTCAGGAGCAGACGGAGCGCAACCGCGCTTATTTTCCAGGCGCATCTTGCCCAGAACCGGCTGGAGATCCAGCGCCTTGCCCAGCAGCTGCAAAACACCATTCTGCTGCTTCAGGAGGACGGGAGCCTTCGGTGCCGCGCGGGACGGGTCAACCCTGCGCTTGCATGGCGCGCCCCCTCGCTGGGGGACGGCCGGGTCTTCGACCGGCAGCAGCCCAATACCCTGGGGGACTTGGTCGTGGACATTCTGCTGGATGCCTCCGCCTCCCAGAACCGGCGGCAGGAGCAGCTGGCGACGCAAGGCTACATTCTGGCCGAAGCGCTGACCCGGTGCGCAATTCCTGTCCGGGTGCTGTCCTACTGTTCCGTCAGCGGCTGTACGGTGCTGCGGGAGTACCGGGACTACCGGGAAAATCAGGGCAACAACCGGATTTTCGAGTTCGCTGCCGCCGGGTGGAACCGGGACGGTCTTGCCCTGCGGGCGGTGGACTGGCTTCTGCGCCGGTCGGGGGAACAGCAGCGGCTTTTGCTGATCCTCACCGACGCGAACCCCAACGACGATACTCGCCTCCCCGGCACGGGGAATCAGTTTTTCAGCCGGGACTACAGCGGCAGGCCCGCCGTGGCCGACGCTGCCGAAGAAGCGACGGTACTGCGCAGGCATGGCAATCCGCCGCTGTGCCTGTTCTCCGGCCGGGAGGGCGATTTAAGCAGTGCCCGCACCATTTACGGCCGGGATGTGGTCAGGCTGCCCTCCGTGGGCTGGTTTGCCCAGACCGTGGGGAAGATCATTCAGGGACGGCTGCAGGCTCTTGAAAGTTAACGAAAAAAACGCGGCTTCAAAGCCGCGTTTTTTAGATAAATTGGCACTGTACAACGCCTTTTAAGTATGCTACAATTCCCAAAAGCGGGAAAACAGGAGATGATGACCTTGACAAGTCAGGCGCAGCGGTATCTGGAAAAGCTGGATATCGGCTATTCCTACCGCCTTGCAAAGCGGATGGAGGAGCACTGCACCAACCCCGTGCTGGGCTACCGCACCGCAGGCTCCCCGGCGGAGATCGCCACGGGAGACATGCTGGCGGCGGAGATGAAGAAAATCGGCTTTTCCAAAGTATGGAAGGATGCCATCACCGTGGACGCGTGGGAGTTTGAGAAAGCGGAGCTGTCCTTCACCGACGCCGAGGGACAGGAACGCCATGTCCAGCTGGGGGCGTATCAGACGAATTTCGTCACGGACGGCCCTACCGCCTACGAGCTTGTCTATGCGGGCAAGGGCACGGAAGCGGATTACGAGGGGCTGGACGTTAACGGGAAGCTGGTGCTGGTGGAGATCAATCAGCGGAACGAATGGTGGATCAACTACCCCGTGTATCAGTCCCACCTCAAGGGCGCGGCGGCGCTGATCGCCGTGCAGACCGGGGGCTACGGCGAGGTGGACGACGCCGCGCTGAACGCCCAGGACATCGCAGGCCCTCCCGAGGCCGCCGCCTTTTCCATTTCCCGGAAGGACGCCGGGGTGCTGAAGGAGCTGCTTGCGGACAGTGCGACGGTGGCCGTTACGCTGGACGCCTGCACCCGGGTGGAGCGCGACCGCACCACCTACAACATCATCGGCGAGCTGACCGGCCGGAACCCTGACCGGAAGATCATGCTGTCCGCCCACTACGACTCCTATTTTGACGGCTTTCAGGACGATAACACCGCCATTTCCATGATGCTGGGCATGGGCAAAGCACTGGTAGAGACCGGCTGGCAGCCGGAGAACACCATCCTTTTCTGCGCCATGGCGTCGGAGGAATGGGGCGTGGCAGATTCCCAGTTCGACTGGTCCACCGGCGCTTATGAGCAGGTGTTTACCGTGCATCCCGAATGGCGGGGGCAGGTCATTGCCGACCTGAATTTCGAGCTGCCCGCTCTTGCCCACGGCACCCGGGCGCGGATCCGCAGCACCTACGAATATGTGGATTTTCTGGAGGAATTTCTGGAAAATCTCCCGGAGCTGACGCAGGGCTATCCCGAGGAAACCCGGATCACCGCCCCTATCGAGACATGGTCGGACGACTTTTCCATTGCCATTGCGGGCATTCCCTCCATGGTCAACGATTTTACCGGCGGCAGCTTTATGGAGACCCACTACCATTCCCAGTTCGACAACGACACCTACTACGACGAGGACGTGTACCGCCTCCACCACGAGCTGTTCGGGCTGCTGCTGATGGCCATTGACAGAACCAGAGTGGTGCCGCTGAATTTTGCCGGAACCTTTCAAAAGGCCAAGGAGGCGCTGGACCTGGACTGGTGCGCCCGGACGGAGGCCGACGGCGAGAGCCTTGCCCAGGCGCTGGACGAAGCGGCGGCGCTTGCCCAGCAGGTCTATGACCGGGCGGCGGCCATCAACCGGGGGCAGGCACCCGACGAGGACGCCGGTCGATTGGAGCGGCAACTGCTGGATTTGTTCCAGCGCACCCAGGACACCTTTGTCCGCATCGACTGGTACGGCAACGTCCAGTTTCCTCAGGAAAGCCTGCAGGAAAGCCTTGAACTGCTCCACGGCGCGGCGGGCAGCCTGGCGGCGGGAAATCTCTCCGCGGCACTGCGAAAACTCTATGAGATCGACAACAACCGGTATGCCTTCCTGTTTGAGCAGCGGGTGTACCGCCACTTCACCCAGTACGTATTTTCCCAGCCCAAGGAGCGCCTGAAATGGGGCTACCGCCGGATCGTGGGATATATCAACCTATACGCAACGGTCAAGAGCCTGCTGGAAAAGAAAGCCAAGGGCATTACGGACTACACCGCGGAAGCGGCCTTCCTGCAGGGCGCGGCCGCCGCGCAGGAGGGCGCCTACCGGGATCTGGTGGGCAGTCTGAACATCAGTGTGGAGGAAATGAAGCGGATGCTCCGCGACTGCCTCCCAAGATAAAGGAACGAATATATGGAAAGCGAATTATACAAAGTTACAAAAAAAGACCTGCCAAAGCTTCAGGCACTGCTGAACAAGTGCTTTGCCTCCGACCCGCTGTACGAGACCCTGATTCCCAACGAGGATATCCGCAAGAAGCTTTTGCCGAAGCTCTTTGCCTGCGACATGGAGGAATTCTACAAAAACTGCGACATTTTTGCCGACAGCCCGGATTTGAACGGCCTTCTGGTCGTTTCCGACGAGACCGAACCGTACCATTTCCTCCAATACTACTTTACGGAGCTGGAAGCGGAATTGCAGACGGACGCATGGCTGATCAAGGAAGACCCGTCGCTCAAAACCCTGTTCCACTTTTTCGCCGCCCGGGATTATCTGAACTCCCACTGGACGACCCAGCTCCACGAGGACAACCGTCTCCATGTGATCTATCTGGCGGTGGACCCCCAGATGCAGCACCACGGCATTGCGGTGAAGCTGCTGAAGGCGGCGGTGGATTACGCGGACAACCATCACATGATGATGTCGCTGGAGACCCACAATCCCCACAACGTGACGCTATACCAGCAGTTGGGGTTTGAGATTTACGAGGTTCTGGAAAAGCATTTTCATCTGAAACAGTTCTGCATGGTGCGCCCGATTCAAAGCGAGCTTGGACAGCCCGCGAAGCCGGGAAATGCGATTTAATCGAAAATAGAAAATCCCGTCCGCAATCTGCGGACGGGAATCTTTCTGTTTATACGAACTTTTTTCGGCAGGTCAAAAGCCCATCAGCCGTTGCGGACTTCCATAAACAGGCTTTCCATATACCGGGAGGTTTCCTCCGGCAGGAAGTTGAAGCTGGTGCCGGTGGTGAGGGTGTCCGCGTCGGGGTAGGCGACCTCGCTGCCCGCGACCTCCGGATCCATCAGCTCCTTCGCCGCGGTGGAAGGGACGCTGTAGCCCAAAAACTCCATGTTGGCGGAGGAAATCTCCGGGCTGCACAGGAAGTTGATGAAGGCTTCCGCCGCCTCCTTCTCCTGACAGCAGGTGGGGATGCACATGGCGTCGATGAACATGTTGTAGCCCTGGGTCGTGGGACGGTAGAAGGCCAGATCGGGGTTCTCTTCCACCATGGTCAGATAGTCGCCGGCGTAGTAGGGGGCGATCCACGCTTCCTCGTTTTCCATGGCGTCAAAAATCTGATCCATGACGTACTGCTGCACCACGGGCTTCTGCTCCGCCAGCTTGGCGGCACAGGCCTGAAGCTCGGTCTCGTCGGTGGTGTTCACGTCGTAACCCAGCAGGTACTCGGCAATGCCGAATGCGTCCCGGGAGTTGTCGAACATGAGAATCTTTCCGGCGTACTTCTCGTTCCACAGCAGTTCCCAGCCGGTGACGTCGGCTTCGTCCACGTACTTGGTGTTGTAGATGATGCCCACGGTGCCCCAGGTGTAGGGAACGGAATACTTGTTCTCCGGGTCGTAGGAGGTGTTCTTGAAGGAATCGTCGATATACTGGTAGTTGGGGATGTTGTCGAAGTTCAGCTCCTCCAGCATACCCTCCTGCACCATCCGGCCAATCATGTAGTCGGAGGGGATGATCACGTCCACGGTGATGCCGCCGTTGGACAGCTTGGAGTACATGATCTCGTTGGAGTCATAGGTGGAATACTGCACGCGGATGTTGGGGTAGGCTTCCTCAAAGGCGGCGATCACATCCAGAGAGCCGTCGTCGCCCTCGGAGATGTACTGACCCCAGTTGTAGACGTACAGGGTGGTCTTTTTACTGCTGCCGCAGCCGGAAAGACCGGTCAGGCAGCTCACGGCAAGCAAGACGGCAAGAATAACGGAAATCCCTTTTTTCATGACAATTCTCCTTTATACCCCGCTGTGGGCAGCGGCTCGTTTTTTGTCCCCGCGGAGCTGAATGAGGTTCATGGTGACCATCAGCACCAGAATCAGCAGGAATAGCAGGGTGAACAGGGCGTAGATTTTCGGATGGAGGGGCTTTTTCGTGTAGGAATAGATTTCCACGGGAAGGGTCACGAAATCCAGCCCGCTGACAAAATAGCTGATAACAAAATCGTCCAGACTCATGGTGAACGCCATAATAGCGCCGGACACGATGCCAGGGGCAATCTCATGGAGCGTCACCTTGAAAAACGCCTGCAGGGGCGTGCAGCCCAAGTCCATGGCCGCGTCCCGGAGGGAGCTGTCCGTCTGCTTGAGCTTCGGCATGACGTTCAGGATCACGTAGGGGAGGTTGAAGGTGATGTGGGCAATGAGCAGCGTCCAGAAGGTCAGACTGTTCCGCTGCCCCAGCATCCGGGTCCCCACGAAGACGAACAGCAGGGAAAGGGACACGCCGGTGACGATATCCGGATTCGTCATGGGGATGTTGGTCAGCGTCATGGCAGCCTTGCGCAGTCTGGGGTTCAGGTTGTAGATGCCCAGTGACGCCACCGTGCCGAAGACCGTGGCGATGAAGCTGGCGAGAACCGAGACGAGCAGGGAGTTGCCCAGCAGCTTTAACAGCGTCCTGTCCTGAAACAGACGGGCGTACTGCCGCAGGGTAAACCCTTCAAACTGGGTAACGTCCTTGCCTGTATTGAACGACGCCACGATCAGCACTGCCATGGGGACGTACAGGAAAATGAAAATCAGGATGGTGAGAATGCGGCTGGCTCTTTTCATACGATGACACCGCCTTCCTCATTGCCGCCGCCGAAGCGGTTCATGATGCCGGTGCAGATGAATACAAGGATCATCAGCACCAGACTCAGCGCCGCACCCAGATTGGGGTTGTTGCCCTGCTTGAACTGGCGCTCGATCACGTCGCCGATGAGCACCGTGTCCGTACCGCCCAGCTTCTGGGAGATATAGAAGGTGGACACCGCCGGGACGAACACCATGGTCATGCCGGAGAGAATGCCGGGAACGCTCAGCGGCAGCACCACCCGGGAAAACACCTGCGTGCTGTTGCAGCCCAGATCCTCCGCCGCTTCAATGAGCCGGGGGTCGATCTTGACGATGACGCCGTACAGAGGCAGGATCATATAGGGCAGATAGTTATACACCATGCCCAGAATGACCGCGCCGGGGGTACGGATGAGCCGCAGCCGGCCGATGCCGATGGCGTCGAGAATATTGTTGATGATGCCGGTGTCCTGCAGCAATCCGACCCATGCGAGGGTACGGAGCAGGAAGCTCATGCACATGGGCAGCATCACCAGCATATACAGGAACTTCTGAGCGGTCTGGCTCCGGTGGGCGATGTAGTAGGCCATGGGGTAGCCCAGCAGCAGGCAGATGAAAGCCGACGCCACCGCGTAGAAGATGGACTGCCACAGAACGCCCCAGTACAGGTTCAGCCCTCGCAGGTTCACAAGGCTGAATTCCCCTGTAGACGGGTCAGTAAGGGCATAGTAGCACACCACACCCAGAGGGATCAGCGTGAATACCACCATCCATATCAAATACGGGGTGCTGAGCAAGATAGACTTATTCTTCTTCATCTTCGGCATCCTCCGTCAGCTCGTCATACTCGGCGGAGTAGGAGCTGTAGTCGCCAAAGAGACCTGAATATTCGCTCTTGTGCATGATGTGAATGTCTTCCGGGTTCAGGCGGATGCCGATGGTCTCGCCCACGCCGTGGTAGTCCGTGGTCTGAATGAGCCACTTGAAGCCCTTGAACTCCACGATGATATCGTAGTTAAGGCCCTTGAAGGTAATGCCCGTGACGGTGCCGACGAGATGACTCTCCGCGGGCTTCACGATGTCAATGTCCTCCGGGCGGATGACAACGTCCACCGGCTCGTTGGGGGCGAAGCCCTTGTCCACGCACTCAAAGACCCGGCCGAAGAACCGGACCTTGAAGTCTTCCAGCATGACGCCGTCCAGGATGTTGCTTTCGCCGATAAAGTCCGCCACAAAGGCGTTCTTCGGCTCATTATAGATATCCTCAGGTCTGCCGATCTGCTGTATCCGTCCCTTGTCCATGACCACCACGGTGTCGGACATGGAAAGGGCTTCCTCCTGATCGTGGGTGACATAGATGAACGTGATGCCGGTGGTCTGCTGGATGCGTTTCAGCTCGATCTGCATGTCCTTGCGCAAGCGCAGATCCAGCGCTGCCAGCGGTTCGTCCAGCAGCAGCACCTTCGGCTGGTTGACCAATGCCCGGGCGATGGCAACACGCTGCTGCTGGCCGCCGGACAGACTGTCCACGCTGCGGTTTTCGTAGCCCTTCAGGCTGACGATTTCCAGCATTTCATTGACCCTGCGGTCAACTTCGTCCTTGGGCAGCTTTGCTACCTTCAGGCCGAAAGCGACGTTGTCGTACACATCCAGATGCGGAAAAAGGGCATAACGCTGGAACACGGTGTTGATCTGCCGCTTGTAGGGCGGGACGTCGTTGATGACCTTCCCGTCAAACGTCACCGTGCCGGAAGTAGGCGTCAGAAAGCCGCCGATGATCCGAAGCGTTGTGGTCTTGCCGCAGCCGGAGGGGCCGAGCAGTGTGAGGAATTCGTGATCGTTGAAATAAAGATTGATGCCGTCGAGAATACGCTCCCCGTCGAACTCCATGGTCAGGTCCTGGAGTCTGATGAGTTCCTTGGACATTATCCTCCCCCGTTTCTTCCAAGATTTTGTTTTACGCCGAAATACGACAGATACTACTATACCGTAAATTTTTGCAATGTCAATGGATTATATCCGTTTTTTCCCGGGAAAGTTTCGTTTTCCGTTCCGGCAGACGAAAACCGTGCCGCGGCAGAACTGACGTTTGCCGCGGCACGGTATTTGGGTAGGGCTTGTTATGCCGCAGGGGCGGTGACGGCGGTGGTTTCCGGGATGGTTTCCCCGGCGGTTTCCTCCGGGACGGTGCTTGGAACGTAGGCTTCCGGATGGCTGGCCAGGTCCTGATAGTAGGCTTCCCGGTCGGCTTTCTGCTGCTCCAGATACGTCCGGCATTTTTCCATGCCCGCGCCGACGATGGAGTCCGTGCGCTCCATGGACTTCTTCGCGGAGGACAGCATGGCGTCGTTCAGGTTGAACAGCTCCGCCCACTGATCCTGATTGTCTTCGTCCAGCGGCAGGATGTTATATTGCTTCGCCCCGTCAGTGCGCATGTTCACCCATGTGGGCAGCGCGTCCACGCTTTGCAGATACACGGCTCCGTCGGAATACTTTTCAAAGGTGACGGTGAACAGAATGCCATCCTCCGTATAGTAGGGAGGCGCGGCTTGAATATAGCCGTTTCTCTGGTTGGATACGGCGTTGCCCAGAGAGTAGATGACCACGGTCTTGTGGTCAGGGTCAACGGTGCTGGTAAGCAGGTCCACCGGTTGAACAACATGCGGATGCCCGCCCACGATCACGTCAAAGCCAAGATCGCACAGCTTCTGCGCCATGGTGTCCTGAAGGGAATTTTCCTTGATGTTATATTCCACGCCCCAGTGAATGAACATCATGGTGGCTTCCGCACCGTCCGCTTTCATCTGTTCCAGAATCTGTTCCGACGCGGTGTACAGCTTGCCGGGGTCGTTGTTGAGGAAGTAGTTCATCTGCCCCTCGTCCTTGATGGGGGTAAGACCATTGAGGGAGAAGGAGGTGCCGTTGCTGCTGTATGCCCATGTGTAGCACACCATGCCGATTTTAATGCCGTTTACGTCCACCACGGCGTATTTCGGCTCGTCGGCGTTCAGCTGGGAGCCGAGGGCGGTCAGTCCCTTGCCGCGGATGATCTCCACGGTGCGGGTGATGCCCGACGCCATGGTGTCGCCCGCGTGGTTGTTGGCGGTGAGCAGCATGTCATAGCCCGTGTCCACTACGCTGTCGATCAGCGCGTCGGGACAGTTGAAAGCGGGATTGCCCTGATAGGGGTAATCGTCGCCGCCGAAGGTGGTTTCCAGATTGGCGATGGCGTAGTCCAGACCGGACACGATATCCTTGACATAGCGGAAAATGGAACTGAAATCGTAGGTGCCGTTGCTTTGCAGGCAGGTGTCAAACACCGGCTTGTGCATCAGCAGATCGCCCATGGTGCCGATGGAAGCGGTAGCCACCACATGCTCCGGTTCCGGCAGGGTGGTCTCCGGGGGCTGGGTCTCGGTTTGCGCCGGCTCTGTCCGGGGGGCGGTGGGAAGGGTATAAATCTGTGTCTCCGTCCGGACGGTAGTCTGGGGCGTTTTGTTCACCAGATTAACACACATCCAGATCACAAGACCTGTCAGCGCGATCATGACGAAAATCAATACGGTCAGCAGCACAACGACTGCTGTGTTGTTTCCCTTCGGCTTTTTGGACATGGGTACTCCTCCTTGTCAGGCTGCCTCTTCGGTCGGAACAACGGGAGTTTCCCGCGCCTGTTTTTCCTGCGCGTAGTAGCTCCGGCATTGCTCAAGCCCCGGGCCGACGATGTTCATGGTGCGGTCGTAGGATGCCACGGCGTTCGCCAGAGCGGCGGCGTCCAGACCATACAGATTCTGCCACTCCGTCCGCCGGGCGTCTTCCAGCGGGACGATGTTGTATTCCTGCTTTTCGTCAACGCTGTGCAGGTTGACCCATGTGGGCATCACGTTCACATCGGCAACGTATACTCCGCCGTCGGCGTATTTTTCAAAAGTGACGGTGAACACCGCGCCGTCCTCGGTGTGGCCGGTGTTCAGGGTCATCAGGTCCCGGCGCTGGTTGGATACGGCGTTGCCCAGAGAGTAGATGACCGCCGTTTTGTGCCGGGAATCGGAGCTGCTGGTCAGCAACTCCATCGGCTCCACCACGTGGGGGTGTCCGCCGACAATGACATCCACGCCCAGATCGCACATTTTCTGGGCGATCATCCGCTGGGAGGAATCCGCCTGAAGGGAATACTCCGTGCCCCAGTGAATGCACAGCATGGTAGCTTCCGCGCCGTCTTCCTGCATTTGGGACAGGAGAGACTGTACCTCGGAATAGAAGGCGTCCAGATTGGTTTCCACAAAGTAATTCACCAGACCCACCTGGGCGACCTCCGGCTCATAATTCAGGGAGGGACGCCCGTTCACCTCGCTGGTGGCGTAGGTGTAGGCCGCCATGCCCACCTTGATGCCGCCCACGTCCACCACGGCGTACTTGGGTTCCTCGTCGCTGAGCTGGGTCCCCAGAGGGGTCAGACCCATTTCCCGCACCCGATTCACCGTGCGCAGAACGCCCTCGGTGGTGGTGTCGGAGCAGTGATTGTTGGCAGTGAGCAGCATGTCGATCCCCGCGTCCTTTGCCGCCTCCACGATCTCGTCGGGGCAGTTGAAGTCGGGGTAGCCCTGGTAGGGGTAATTATCGCCGCCCAGGGTGGTTTCCAGATTGGCCACGGAATAGTCATAGCTTGCAGTATATTCTGCCACGTAGCGGAAAATCGATTCAAAATCGTAGCCGCCATCCTCTGTGGTGCAGGCGGTGATCACGGGCTTGTGCATCAGCAGATCACCCTGAACGCCTACGGTGGCGGAGGCGACCGGCTCCAGAGGCGGAATCTCTTCCGTTGTTGGCGGGGTGGTGGGGGCGTCGTCGGGCTTCCCCTTGCCCACGGAACGGACAATGAGGACTACCGCGACGACCGCCACCAGCACCAGCGGCAGCAGCTTCAGCGCGGTATTCCGGCGGGGTTCCTGTTTTGCGTATTTCGGTTTATGTGCCATGGGGTTCCTCCTGATACTAGTTTTTAATAAAACGGTTAAAAACCGTTTTATCCGGCTGCTGTTTCAGCAGCCAGCGGCGTAGCCGCAAAAAACGTAAGTCCATACATTTCTCGCCGCCACCGGCGGCCTGCGAAGGATTCGCAGGATAAAATGGTGTTAACCATTTTATCGAGAAATCGTATGATAGACATCGGTCAGGTAATGTACGGTATGGACGGCCTGTCCTCCGCGCAGGTACACGCGGGGCACCCGCCGGCTGATACCGCAGGCAAATTCGTAGTTGAAGCTTCCGGCCGCGGCGGCAATCTCCTCCATGGAGATGGTCTCATCGCCGTCCGTCCCGATCAGGGTGACGGTGTCACCAGCCTGAACGCCGGGGATATCGGTAACGTCCACCATCATCTGATCCATGCAGACCCGCCCCAGAATGGGGGCGCGCTTCCCGTGAATCAGGACGTAAAACCGTCCGGACAGACTGCGGCGGTAGCCGTCGGCGTAGCCGATGGGGACGGTGGCCACGACAGTGGGGCGGGTGGTGACAAACGTGCCGCCGTAGCTGATCTCCCGCCCGGGGGGCAGGGCTTTCACGTAGGAGACCCGGCTGAGCAGACGCATGGCGGGAGTCAGGGGGAGAAGGCCGATGTCCACCTCGTCGCTGGGGTACAGGCCGTAGGTGACGATGCCGGAACGAACCATCTCGTAGTGGTGGTCGAAGTTCATCAGTCCGGCGGAATTGTTCAGGTGGCGGATGAGAATGCGGACACCCCGGCGTTTCAGCATGGCGTCGAAAGCGTCGAAACGTTCCGCCTGTGCGCGGGCGCGGCTGAGGTCATAGCTGTCGGCGGTGGCAAAATGGCTGAACAGCCCCTCTGCGGTCAGCCCCGGCAGGACGGCGATTTCAGCGCAGATGTCGGCGTCGGCTTCCGTTACCTGAAAACCGATGCGGCTCATGCCCGTGTCCACGGCAAAGTGAAAGGCTGCGGATACCCCCGCTTCCACGGCAGCCCGGGATAGGGCTTCCCCGTCCTCCCGGCGGAAAATGGCGGGGCGGATACCCAGACGAACGGCGTCGGGGAAAGCCTGCGGCGGCGTGTAGCCCAGAATCAATATCGGCCGGGTGATCCCGGCGTCCCGCAGCTCCAGCGCTTCGGACATGGAGCTGACGCCGAAAAAGGCGCACCGATTTTCCAGCAGCCGGGCGATCGGCACGGCGCCGTGGCCGTAGGCGTCGGCCTTGATGACCGCCATCACCGGCACTTTGGCCTTGCGGCAGACCGCGTCAAAATTGGAAGAAACAGCGTCCAGGTCAATGATCGCCCGGGTGCAGTCGTGGGACATAATCCATCAGGTTCCTTTCGTGCATAAGCGGCGGAATTTTGTGATTTCCTGCCAGCATATGGATAAGTACCCTTCATCTTACCATAGAAAGTCAGGAAAGTAAACATGCAAAGTCATTAAGGTTTCCTTGCTTTATGAAACGAAAGATGGTATAATTTCCGTAATCCGAGAGGGAGGTACGCCCATGGCACGAACGGACAATTATCTCATTCAGGCGCAGCAGGCAAAGAGCTGCTTTCTGACCTACGACGCGGAAGCGCTGGCGAAAAAGCTGAACGCAAAGCTGGACGCGGACTTCCTGTACACCACATTTTTCGGCCAGAGCTACCGGGTCTCCCGGAAAACCGGGGATATCCAGCGGTTGGAAAACGGCGCGTGGCAGGACGGAAACAGCTATGAGGAGGTCATGACCCTGCTTGACCTGATCTGCGACAGCCGGGAAGACCGGCATGTCAGCGGACGGTGGAAAGCCATGCAGGACTTCGGCCTGCAATTTCACCAGAAGCTGCTGGAAGACGATCACGACCCTTGGGCGGAGCGGTTCCAGAACGATCTTCCCGCCTTCCGCCGGGCGTGTCTGGCGCTGGGCGGCAAGCCCCTTCCCGTGGGGGACGCGGCCTATGCCTTTGAGATTTTTGACGGTCTGGGCGTCGCCGTCCAGCTGTGGCTGGGGGACGACGAGTTCCCGCCGAATCTGCGCTTTTTGTGGGATGAGAACGCTGACCAGTACATCCGCTATGAGACGATGTACTTTGCAAAAGCGCTGCTGCTGAACAGAATCGCGGGGCAGATGAAAGAACCGTAAAATAGTTAATGGAGCGTATCGGTACAGATACGCTCCATTTCTCGTGCCGGGGTACAGCCCCTTGGCTCTCCCTTTGGGAGAGCTGTCACCGAAGGTGACTGAGAGGGTTTTGCAGCCCTATGTACCCTCTCTGTCTTCGCTTCGCTCAGCCACCTCTCCCATAGGGAGAGGCAAGGGGTGCTGGCATTAACAGGCACAGCAGGTTATCCTGCTGTGCCTGTTTTGGTATGTCAGCGAATCAATACTTGGGATTGGGGCCCCACTGGTTGTCGCCGGTGCTGTCCTGGCAGAACCAGACAAGCAGGATGATCGAACCTACCAGAGGAATCAAAACAAACAGATAATATGTGCCGGGCTTGCCGATGTCGTGCAGACGGCGGACACCGAGAGCAATCGAGGGAACCAGAATGGCAAGCGTCCAGAGCCATGCGTAGTTCTTCAAAATAGCACTGGCAACCATACCGGCAAGGGCGCAAAACAGCGCAGCCCACCAATACTCGCTTCTTCTGGAACGGGTGTTGAAGTCCGCGTACTTGGTGAAGAACATCTTGATGGCATCAATGAAGCCGACGGAAGGCTTCGGCTCCCGGCCATTGGTGTAGGCGACGTACCCGCTCTTGACCTGCTGTGCGCTGTAGCCGTCATCGACCTGCCGCGCGCCGCACCCGTCGCAGAACTGTGCGCCGTCGGGCAGCTGCTTGCCGCAACTCTTACAATACATAAATATCTCTCCTCTTTACATTTATTTTAGCGGGCTTTCCCGCAGTGGTACGTAGTTTATCCCTTCACGCTGCCGTCCGGGTTGAACAGGGGCAGCTTTTCCAGATAGACGAGGTCGGAACGCTCCTGCGCGTCGCCCTCAGCCAGAACGGCCATGCGTCCGCAGATGATGCCGCCCGCTTCCTCTACCAGAGTTTCCAGCGCCTTCAGGCTCTCGCCGGTGGAGATCACGTCGTCCACGATGAGGATGCGCTTGCCCTTCATCAGTGCGGCGTCCGCGCCGTCCAGATACAGCTTCTGCTCCTTGGCGGTGGTGATGGAATGCACAGAAACGCTGAAAATGTCCCGCATGTACAGTTTGGGGGCTTTCCGCGCCAGGATGTACTTCTTATCCCCGGCCTGACGGGCCATCTCGTGGGCCAGAGGAATGCCCTTGGCCTCCGCGGTGATGATGTAGTCATATTCCGGCGCGCGCTTCAGCAGCTCCCGGGCGCAGGCCACGGTCAGCTCCTGATCGCCGAAGATCACAAATCCGGCAATGGACAGAGAATCGTTTACCGGGCAGATGGGCAGATCCCGCTCAAGGCCCGCAATGTTCATATGATAATACATAGAATTTCCGCTCCTTCTTTTCTGGAAATAATCCTGAATTTATTATAACGCCCCAGTGAAAAAAGTCAAGGGAAACGCGGCGCAATTCGACAAACGCTCTTAAGGAAAAGATTTGGGAAAACTCCGCGATTCCGGATTGCTTTTTTCGCCGCGGCGTGCTACCATACTCATACGGAAAATATTCAGCCCGAAAAGGAGAAAGACCATGTTTTACAAAAACGCGCGAATTTTTACTCCTGATTTCCGGTTCCATACCGGTGCCTTTGAGGTGCGGGACGGCCTGTTCGGCGAAATTCTCCCCGAAAACGTCCCCGCTGATGCCGTTGACTTAAACGGTGCCACCGTCATCCCCGGCCTGATCGACGTCCACAGCCACGGCAACTCCGGCGCGGACTTCTCCGACGGCGATTACGAGGGACTCAAGCGGATGGCCGCTTTCTATGCCAAGTGCGGCGTGACCTCCTTTGCCCCCGCCTCCATGACCCTGCCCTACGACGTGCTGGAAAAAGCCTTCGCCACCGCGGAGCAGCTCCACGCCGAAGCCCCCGAGGGACTGTCCCGTCTCATGGGAATCCAGATGGAGGGGCCCTACTTCTCCTACAAGAAGCGCGGCGCACAGAACCCCGACTACCTGAAGGACCCGGATTTTGAGGGCTTCAAGAAGCTGTACGAGGGCTGCGGCGGGCTGATCCGCATCGTGGATGTCGCGCCCGAACTGCCCGGCGCGGCGGAATTTGTCGCCAAGGCCAAGGAGCTGTGTACCGTCTCCATCGCCCACACCGATTCCGACTATGACCACGCCAGAGCCGCCATCGATGCCGGTGTCACCCACCTGACCCACCTGTACAACGCCATGCCCCCCATCCACCACCGCAACCCCGGCGTCATTCCCGCCGCGGTGGAGACCCCGGGCGTTCAGGCTGAGATCATTTGCGACGGTTACCATATCCACCCCGCTTCCGTCCGTCTCGCCTTCACCATGTTCCGTGACCGGATGGTGCTGATCTCCGACTCCGGCCGCTGCGCCGGTGAGCCGGAGGGAACCAAGTTCCAGCTGGGCGGTCAGGACGCGTGGCTCCGCGGCGGCGTGGCCAAGCTGGCCGACGGCACCATCGCCTGCTCTGCTACCAACCTGTGGACCTGCCTGCAAAACGTCCTAAAGTGGAACGTCCCCGAGGAAGAGGCCATCCGCGCGGCGACCTTCAACCCCGCCAAGGCCATCGGCGCGGCGGGCAAGGTCGGCACCATCGAGACCGGCAAGCTGGCGGACTTCGTTGTCACCAACGCGGATTACACCCAGAAGCGGGTGTTCATCGGCGGAAAAGAAATCTGATTCTGTGCGCACACTTTTGGGAGGCTCCCCTAAATGGGGGAGCCTTCCCAGCCCTGTCTGATACTGAACTCCAATCAGTGTCTATCTGAAAACCGGGAATATGACCAACAGCGAGGGATTTTTCGCCTGCTGAA